>SAMEA3663085__coassemble_160_pt1 | contig 32867 bp, 26 predicted proteins | sample SAMEA3663085__metabat2_high_PE_010 | metagenome-assembled genome bin SAMEA3663085 (sample SAMEA3663085) | pig gut metagenome | biome: pig gut; feature: pig-associated habitat; material: faeces | place: France | collected 2012
TGCTTTCGTCATTCGTATACAACCTTGCAATAATATCACCTTTGGATACTTTATCACCTGTCTTTTTATTAAGAATGATTCCGGCAAGGTAATCGATTGTATCTTCAAGTGTTTCTCTTCCTGCGCCAAGAATCTGACTTGCCACACCGATTCCCTCCGAATCCATTGAAACAATGTATCCATCCCAAGGAGCCTTGACCTCTCTTACAATCTTAGCACTTCCAAAGTTGGATGGGTCGGCTATAACACTTTCATCGCCACCCTGAGCTTTGACCATCAGCATAAGCTTATTAAGAGCGCTGCCGTCCTCGATTACTCTTTTTGCCTTCTCTTCGCACTCCTGCTCGCTTCCCAATCCTGCAAGCACCATCATCTGAGAAGCAAGCATTATGCACTCATGTGTAAGATCCTTAGGACCTTTTCCGCTAAGTGTATTTACCGCTTCCGTAACCTCAAGACTGTTACCTATCGCCCATCCCAAAGGCTTGTCCATATCCGTGATAAGTGCTCTTGTATTCCTGCCTGCCATCTCACCAAGCCTGCACATAACCTGAGCAAGCTTAACGGCATCATCCACTGAGCGCATAAAGGCTCCACTTCCAACCTTAACATCAAGAAGTATTGCATCGCTTCCTGCCGCGATCTTTTTGCTCATGATGGATGAAGCAATAAGAGGAATACTGTTTACTGTTGCCGTTACATCCCTAAGCGCATACAGCTTCTTGTCTGCAGGCGTAAGATTCCCTGACTGTCCTATTACGGACAGGCCGGTGCTTCTCACCACATCAAAGAACTCTTTCTCACTAAGGTCTGTCCTATATCCGGGAATGCTCTCAAGCTTGTCCACTGTTCCCCCTGTATGACCTAAGCCCCTGCCGCTCATCTTGGCAACCTTTACTCCGTTAGCCGCAACAATCGGCGCAACAATAAGCGTCGTCTTATCTCCGACTCCTCCCGTACTGTGCTTATCAACTTTTATTCCTTCAATTGGCGATAAATCAACCATATCACCACTGTGGGCCATGGCCTGAGTCAGGTTCAGTATCTCTTCATCGTCCATTCCGACGAAGAATACCGCCATAAGCCATGCACTTATCTGGTAATCCGGGATTATCCCATCAACATATCCATTAATTATGAAGTCAATTTCATCCTTGGTGAGCCTGCCACCATCGCGCTTTTTCTCAATTAAATCATACATTCTCATATAGTTTGTCACCCCATAGATTTCCTTACAGAATCGAATCAAAAGCGTGTGGAAGCAGATCTGCAAGAGAATAGATTCTTGTCTCCGTTCCGTCATACAGAATCACTCGAAATGAATCCGCGTCGCAGAATTCACTCATTACCTGTCTGCATATCCCACAGGGTGGACAGAATTCCGTCACGTCCTTGTCCTTTCCGCCCACAATCGCAATTGCTCTGAAATCCCCCGCTCCTTCGCTTACAGCCTTGAATATTGCCGTCCGCTCCGCGCAGTTACAGGCACCATAGGATGCATTCTCTATGTTACACCCATAGTGTATCGTACCGTCTCCATCAAGCAACGCAGCACCTACCCTGAATTCCGAGTACGGCGCATATGCCATCTCTCTGGCCTTCATAGCTTCCTCTATCAGCAGTTCAATATCCATATCGCCCCTCCGCTTTTCACTTCAATATCTCTTTAGCAAAGCTGCTGCCCTGAGTAGTAACCTCAAGACCGAATATCTCCTCTATAGTAGCTGCAATATCAGCGAAACTACCCCTCGTTCCCAGGTTCACGCCTTCCCTTATATCGCGTCCGTACACGAGGAGAGGCACCATCTCGCGTGTATGGTCGGTACCCTTATATCCCGGGTCACAGCCGTGGTCAGCGGTAATAAACAGTATATCCTCATCCCTCATATTATCCATGAAGGTTCCGAGAAGAGCGTCGAACACCGTTGATGCAAAGGCATAATCATCTATCGCCCTTCTGTGTCCGTATTTCATATCAAAATCGACCAGATTAACGAAACAGAGGCCTTCGAAGTCTTCCCTCTGGAACTTAAGTGTCTGTCTCATTCCATCTACGTTATCCGTTATCCTTACCGTTCTTTGAATACTCTTTCCTGCGAAGATATCGTATATCTTACCAACGCCCAATGTGTCAAGGCCGTTTCTTACAAGCACGTCCATCATGGTATCCGCAGGCGGAACAAGCGAATAATCATGTCTGGCTGCCGTCCTTTCATAAGAACCGCTGCTGCCTTTAAAGGGACGTGCAATTATCCTGCCAACTCCATGCTGGCCCTGCATTATTTCCCTTGCCATCTCGCAGTATTTATACAGAGTCTCCACACTTATCACATCTTCATGAGCCGCAATCTGAAGCACGCTGTCTGCAGAAGTATACACAATAAGGTCACCGGTTCTTACATGCTCATCACCGTAATCATTGATTACTGCAGTTCCCGAATATGGCTTATTACACAATATCCCCCTTCCGGTTGCCGCTTTAAGCTTATCTATGATTTCCATGGGAAAGCCGTTAGGGTAAGTCGGGAGCGGTTTTGCCGAAATAATACCGGCTATCTCCCAGTGACCTATCGTAGTATCCTTGCCCTGACTCACCTCCTGCATTCTGCCGTAGGCACCGATTGGAAGTTCGACCGGAGTGGCATAATCTATTCCATCAATATTAAGAAGTCCAAGCGCCTCCATATTCGGAGTGTGGTACTCACTGCTTTCGTATATTGTCTTTAATGTATTGGCGCCCTCGTCATCAAATTTGAAAGCATCCGGCGCATTACCCACTCCAAAACTGTCAAGTACAATAACAAAAACCCTTCTTGCCATATCCACCTCTTTCCCTGAAGGAGCAAAGACTTGCATACCCCCTCACGTGTACTCAATCGTCCTTCATTCCTTCAAAAGTACAAACGAATCATTGAATATCATAATTATAACATATATAATTCTTAAGTAAGATATTTAGGGGAAATTTGAGGATATTTTAATGATCAGATACGAATTTAACCGAACCTCCTGGCCCGATTATGATACAGGCGACCAGAGAGAATGGGTGATAACCAACGGTTTGGGCAGCTACGGCGGTGCTTCGCTCATAGGCGGACTGAACCGTACTCATCAGGGACTGCTGGTTGCCAGCTTATGTTCTCCCACCATGCGCTACGTCACCCTTGAGCGTATGAACGAGATGGTGGATATATGTGGGAATAACTATGACCTTGAGACTTCAAGGCGAAGGATTAACGGGCATCAGTTTCTAAAGGAGGGGTATAGATACCTTACGGATGTTGTCTACGACGGCACTGTAACCTATCACTACGCGCTTGGCTCTGCTTCTGAAAAGCCTGCCTTCGAAATCACCAAGTATATTGCGCTTAAGCGTGATGAGAACACCCTGGCGCTGGCCTATGACCTCATAAACCATTCAGACGATGAAGCCTCACTTACCTTTACTCCATGGCTGAACTTCAGAGAACACAACACTTTAAGCCGTGACAGCTTACCAAAGTTTGACATGCTGCTTACCGGCAACACTCTGTCACTGGTACCGAGAGTCAATCCATATGTCAGAATTGATATCTCAATATCAGACGGTCAGTTTGTTTTGCGCAAACAGAAGGCGGCGGTCAACAGTGAGCTGATAACCGAGGTTAAGCTTAAGACCGAGGGACTTACCTCACACTTCACTCCGTATGATATTACGCTAAAAATTCCCGGCGGTATCACAAAATCCTTCTCCATTATCGTTTCGGTAAATTATTCGGAGGTTATACAGGGAATGGCTCTTCTTCAGCAGGCTTCGGACTGTTTTCTCGACGGCCGAGCCGCTCACAAGATTGTGGAGAAGAGCCGCATATATTACGATAAGCTTCTTAAAAAAGTGCCCGGGACTGACGATTTCGCGAAGCGTCTGATTCTTGCTTCCGACGCTTTCCTATGTAAAAGAAAAAGCACCGATACCGAAACAATTCTTGCAGGCCTTCCCTGGTTTACCGACTGGGGCAGGGATACTATGATAGCATTTACGGGACTTACCCTGTGTACCGGCAGATATGATGATGCGGGTCAGATTCTCTTTACCTTTGCAAAATACATGGAAAACGGACTTGTGCCAAACATGTTCCCGGATGATAATTCCAAGCCACTCTACAATACTGCCGATGCCTCACTATGGTATTTCATCGCGGTATATAAATACCTTAAATACCTTGGTTCTGATGAAAATGTAGATAAGAATTATCTTAAGAGTGCCGCAGAATTTATTAAAGATTCCATCTTCCCCTGTCTTATATCAATCATTGATGCCTACGAGAAAGGCACTGATTATTCCATAAGAATGCTTAACAACGGACTAATAGCCTGCGGCAGCGGTCTTGATCAGGTTACCTGGATGGATGTAAGAGTCGGTGACAAGGTTATGACTCCCAGACACGGCTGTCCGGTAGAGATTAATGCTCTGTGGTACAATGCCCTCTGCATTACGGACTACTTATGCAGACTGTTTGGTTATGACGGCTCACATTACAGAGAGCTTTCCGAGCTTGTAAAGTACAACTTCAAGCCGGCTTTTTTCAATCAGTTAAGTGGGTGTCTGTATGACGTCGTGGTCTATAACGAAGAGAGGGGCGATTTTACAAGCAAAGACGATTCCATAAGGCCAAACCAGATATATGCGGTATCGCTTCCGTTCGACCTGCTGTCTCCAATGGATGCAAGGCAGGTGGTGGATGTTGTCATGCGAAGGCTCTATGTCGGAGTGGGACTCAGGACATTGTCAAGCGACCATCCCGACTATCATGGTCTGTATCGCGGAGCCCTTGAGAAGAGAGATGAAGCCTATCATCAGGGAACCGCCTGGCCTTATCTGCTCGGCGCCTTCTTTACGGCCTACTCCAAGCTCTATGGAGCGACAAGCGACGGTCGTGAGACACTGATAAAGTTCTTCGAACCCATCAAAAAGCATCTTATGAATGATAATTGCATAGGTGGAATATGTGAAGTATTTGACGGCGACAAACCGCACTTGGGTGGCGGTTGTTATACCCAGGCATGGTCTGTCGGCGAAATACTGAGATCCTACACAGAGGATGTTCTTAGAAAAAAGAAAACCGTGTAGTAATTCTTAAATTTAGAAAAATCTGACTAAGCTAATACTGAAGACCAGGACTTGCATATATCTATCGTCTGTAGGTATATGCAAGTTTTCTTATCCATTCACATCTGTCAGGTGCCAGGGTGTCTCCTCCGCTTCTCCACTGCCAGTTACCGTATACTGTGGCCGGAGCATTTATCCTGGCTTCATTGCCAAGACCGAGAAGGTCCTGTACAGGCACTATAACGACATCGGCACAGGACATATATGCCGACCTAATGATTTCATCGGCAAGTCTGCTTGCCGCATCATCTCCTGCCTTGCTTCCTGCACTTCTGTCTTCAACTCCAAGGTAATCATATACATACGCAAGTTCTTCATCACTCCTTGAATCAATAAATCCCCTAAGAGTCTCCGTATCATGCGTTGTAGTGTATAATACAACATTACTGTCCGTAAAATTATGTGGCAGATTCTCACTGTCATTCTTAGCACTAAGTCCAAGAAGTTCTATCCTGCAGCATGGAAGTCCGCTTTTGCTTACCAGCTTATGAACTCCCGGAACCACGGTTTTGGGACCTGCATCATCTATTATTATCTTGGCATTTCCCATGGACTGTATAACAATATCTATGAACTTCTTGCCCGGTCCCTTATACCATCTGCCTGATGTCGAACTCGTCTGATTGGGATTAACCGCAAAGTATTTTACAACTCCGATAAAATGATCAATTCTGATCACGTTGAACATTCTTGAAGCGATACTTACCCTTTCCTTCCACCATTCGAAGTCGTTCCCCGCGATGGCGTCCCAATCATACACCGGGTTTCCCCAAATCTGACCGGTTGATGAGAACGCATCCGGCGGAACAGCCGATACAAGCTTGGCCTTTCCGTCTGCCTTAAGCTGGAAGTATTCTCTGTGTGCCCAAACATCTGCGCTGTCATGTGCCACATACAGAGGCAGGTCGCCGATAATCAGAAGGCCTCTGGTGTTGGCATAGGTAAGAAGTCTCTGCCACTGACAGTTGAAGGTATACTGACAGAACATATAGAACTCTGTTTCTTCCGCAAGCTCTTCTCTTGCAACGTTAAGTGCAAGCTCATCTCTCTCCCTGAACTCCCTGCTCCACTCTATCCATGGTGCACCGTTATGCTTATCCTTGAGTGCTCTAAACAGGGCATAATCATCCAGCCAATACCTGTTGTCCGACTTAAATATTCTATATTCTACAAGTTCTCTGTCGAATCGTTTAAATGCTTTCTTAAGCACTCCGTTTCTGTTCTGATAGATTGAACTGTAATCTACATCTCTTTCGTCAGAACCCCAATCAACAGCTCTAACCTCATCAATATCAAGAAGGCCCTCATTAACCAGTTCATCCAAATCAATGTAATAATTATTTCCGGCAAAAGCGGAAAGTGCCTGGTACGGGCTGTTACCGAAGCTTGTCGGTCCGATTGGAAGAATCTGCCAGTATCTGAACTTCAGGTCCACCAAAAGGTCAACGAAATCATACGCCGCTCGTCCTATCGTTCCGATTCCGTATGCGGAAGGAAGTGAGCTTACGGGCATCAGTACGCCACAGCCTCTGGTTAATTGTTTTTCATTTTGTGTATTCATCGAGCCTCAAAGTATAAAAATCAATCAAATTTGTTAGAATTTAGCATATTTTCGTATTTTTTTAATAAAATATGTTATACTAATTCTAAAGTCTGAATAAAATTATGTCAACAAAGTATTATTTCTTTGGTTTGGGGGTATTTAATGACTACAATTAAAGATATTGCTAATCGACTGGGAATATCCGTAAGTGCGGTATCCAAGGGACTTAACGGTGCTCCGGACATCAGTGAGGAGCTGAGGACCATAGTTCTTGAGACTGCGGTGGAGATGGGATATTCTACCAAGCGTTCCAGAAAGGAGGAACACAGACGACTGGCTGTATTTATTGAAAATATGGACTATGAAAGCCCGAGTGATTTCGGTTATGATATCATTCTCGGATTCAAGCAGAGTGCCTTCAAGCAGAAGTGGGCAGTGGATGTAATCCCTGTCACCCCTGCAATGCAGCTTGAAGAGAAATATGACACATATATGCTTAAGCACGGCTACAGCGGTTCCTTCGTCCTCGGATTCACTCTCCACGACGAGTGGATAAAGCAGTTCGCTACAACCAATACTCCTACGGTATTATTTGATAACTTTGTAAGCAAGAATCAGAATGTTGCCTATGTCGGAACAGATAACAGAGAAGGTATCGATCTTGCCATAGAACACTTAGTAAAGCTTGGACATAAGAGGATAGCATTGCTAAACGGTACTCTTTATTCCATGGTATCCGAGCAGCGTCAGGATGCATATAATGCAGGCTTAATAAAATACGGTCTTACTCCCGACGAGAAGTTGACCGCTTACGGATACTTTATGGCAAGTGCAACCAAGGACCATGTTAAATCCTTTATTGATAACGGTGCCACCGCCATCCTATGCTGTAGTGATGTTATCGCAGCAAGCGTGGTCGATGAATGCAAGCTGCTCAACCTGTCCGTACCGGGCAGCATCAGTGTAGTCGGCTTCGACAATACTCCCATTGCCGATGAATACGGACTGACAACCATTAGTCAGAACAGAATAGAGCTTGGAAAGAGCGGATATGTTACACTCACTGCTCTTATATCACACATCGGCATCAGCTCTACGCTTATGAGACCTACACTGGTTGTCAGAAATTCAACATCTGTATGTAAGGAATAACAGGATTTACATACAATCATATTAATTCATCAGTAATAATCTGTATCAGTTAATAATTACTCAGCAAGAAGGAGTCTGATCTTGTCAAGTTCATCAGCTGTAGGCGAGGTCGGATTCCATCCAATCTTCTGCCCGTCACCCTCATATCTTGGAATAAGATGAATATGGAAATGGAAGACAGTCTGTCCTGCAACCTCATTATTGTTCTGTACAATATTGAAGCCGTCAGCACCGAGCTTCTCAGTCATTGTTTTAGCCAGTCTTGCTGCAAGAGCAAAGGCATCAGCCACAAGCTCCTCAGGCATCTCATAGATATTGGCATAGTGCTCCTTGGGCAGTATCAGTGCATGTCCTTTAGTTGCCGGAGACATATCAAGAATAACCTTGAACTTATCATCCTCATATATCGAATTGGTCGGGATCACTCCACCGGCAAGCTTACAGAAAATACAATCGTCTTTAATCATGTTACACCTCTTTATTTCATGAATTCAAAAAGTTCATCCAGGCTTCTCATATACTGAAAATCACCTTTCATTGTCATCGCTCCGCTCATAAAAGCTCTCTGGAAGGTCATTCTTCCATTCACGATTTCGTTCATGGTATCCTGAGACAATGTAATCTCAACATCTCCGGGCTTGTCACTTCCGACTTCCACCGAAAGATTATTCTGAGCTATCTCAGCAAGGATCCTCTTACCGTCGATAACAATTCTTATTCTTGCCTTGAATCCCGGAAGTGGTTTGAAATTATTCTTAAGCTGTTCCGCAAAGGTTTCGATACTGCTCTTCTCCTTGCCCATCATGCCCCTGAACATGGAAGCAAGCTCTAAGATATCCTCCTTCTGCTGTTGAACATACTGGTCGTCCGCTGCATACTGTGACAGCTGCTCAGATTCCTGAGGAGTAAGATCGGTGTTCTGGGAAACCGATACCATCTGCTTCACAGCCTGATTGCTGGCAGGGAATGAAATCAGTCTCTGATTAATGGTTCTATACATATTCTCTGCCTTCTTCTCAATCAGAGTAGTGTACTCATCGTTCATCTCCAGGCTTGCAGCATCTGCGATATAACCACAGATTCCGCTACACGGACGTCCTCCGAGAATCTCCCACGCCGTAGACAGATTAAGTTTACCTTCTCTCTCTCCGTAGGTAGTTGACATTACTATCGGAGACATATATATCTTGGATATTCTGTCCTTGTCTCCGTAGAGCCAGCAGGCATCAAGGAATTGCTGCATATATCCGCCAATACCATACCATTCCACTGTTGTTGCCAGGATAATACCGTCGGCGTCCTTCAACGTCTGAGGAAGGGTTGTTATGGTATTCTTAAGTTCACAGAGCATAAACCGCTCCACCTTAACATTCAGCTCCTCAAGTACGGACTGCATCTTATTGATTACAAAGAGGGTAGGATCATCCATAAGCCCTCTTCCGCCATAATAAATATTTACCTTCACGGGATACTCCTTTTTACGTTAGTTTCTATCTAAGGATTATCCCTATTATACAACAACTGTCTCAACCTTGCCAAACCTTATCTTGGTTCCTCGATACACCCTCTTCTCTTCTCCGACTCCTATTTTCACATCGTCCACATAGGTCCCATTGGTACTGCCGAGATCTCTAATGTATATCTCATTATCGCGCATGATGAATTCAGCATGGGTCCGACTTACGGAATTGTCCGAGATACAAATGTCTACGACCTCATATTTCTTTCCAACCGTCTGCGGAAAGTAGTTTAAGGGACACTCCTTGCTGACACCGCATACATTAAATGCTATCACATAGTCAGGACTGCTTTCCTCAATAAAGACAGTTTTCTCATCATCCTGGTTATTATCCGTATCCATGAAGGTAGTTTCTCCTTCATCATACCAGTAATCATCAACCGTAACCTGGCTGTCAAACCTTATCTCATCCTTTTCACTGTTCTTTCTCTTGAACAGTCCCTTGACACCATTTTTTAAGGACTTCTTATTCTTGTTTTTGTTCTTGGTCTTCTTCCCTTCTCCGGTTACTGTTCTCACAGTCGCTTCCCGAATAAGCTTAAGTCCCGTATCATTGCTTTCATCAAAGCCGTTACTTGACCGAGAATCTTCCATAGTGTCTACAATATACTGCTCTTTAATTGCCTGTTGCTGATTAAGTTTCATAATACCATTGATACTTTCATAATATGCATCCAGCGAAAACAGGCCTTCCTTACTCTTACTGTAGAAGCCATATGCTATTTCCACCGCATCAGAGTCCTTGTGATCTATCTGGGCAAGAAGCATATCCGCAAGGGCATAATATCTTCCGGCAACCTTAAGTAATTCGTCTTCCATATCGATAAACGGGATGTATATAAGTCTGAGTTCTCCGTTTTCCATATCTCTGTACATATGCTCCGGCTTTAAAACAAAATACCGTTCATCAAGCAGATACAGAAACGCCGTCCTTGTAATACCGATTATTTCCCCAAAGAGGCTGATAACATCATCTTTAGTCATCAGCCTCTTCTCGTTCTCCTGTCTGATGCTTGTCATGTTAGTAATATCATACTTAAGAACATAGCGGTTATTATATATACCCGCTCTGCAGCGTGGAATGCCCCTTATCTCATTATTGATAAGCATTTCCCTCGCATATTCCATTTCAATATCTGTCATATCATCTACAATAAGGTAGTTTCTACCCATCTCATTAATTAATTCCATATGCCCCTCATCACTAGTCTATATTCTTCATCCTTATCACACCTACTGGATCAAATCGCACAATTGACACAGCCCTTTCTCCTATGAAGCTGTTATCATACAGGCTGAGCGCGCCGACCCTGTTACTGACATTCACATCACACTTAATATCAATCTTCAGCAAAGATACTGAAGCTTCTGCAGAACTTACATATTCATACACCTGATGATCAAGTAATTCCGACAGAGAATCATCAACCTTGCGCTTGACCGTATTATTATCCTCCCATCTTAGCTGTTGTCCTCTAAGAGCCGAGATGTACAGTTCCTGATAGCAAACGCAATGATTGTATAGAAAGAATGAAAGCAGAATAGTCAGAACGGTAATACCAATTGTAATAGGTATTATTACCGACGCTTCAACCGTCATATACCCCTTTACTCTGCATCTGTGCGGCGGTGAATGAATAAAATATTCAAATCTCATATATTTAGTGTCCTTTCAAAAATATAACCTGCAATAGCTCCGGTTGTAAGAAATGGAATCATCGGTATATTATCAGTTAGTCTGACCCGTCTTAAGCACAGCGCCGGCACACATACTGCCAAACTAATGATAAAGGCAACAGACACTGCCACCAGATATCCCGACAAACCAAACATTAATCCCAATATTATATAAGTCATTCCATCTCCAACTCCGATATTACTCTCCCTGCATATAACAGCTGCAAGAAGCATAATCGTCCCCGGTGTTACAAGAAACAGCTGAATGCCGATTCCCACCTTGTATTCAAGCATATATAACGATGCCTTAACAAAGGCTAATACAGCCGCAGTAATAAGCAGTTTGAGTTGAACCGTACGGGTTCTAACATCTTCGTAGGAGAGATATATGAGTATGGCTATTATAATTACCATGATAAGCTTGATCATAACATTACCTATCCTCCGCAATCCTTACAGGGTCCTCTTGCACCAACCTCTGACAACTTTACCAGCTTAACCTGTCTCTTGAGAGCTGAGCAGCCTGCATTATTATGTGCCCTGTTCCCATCCGGTGTTATAAACATAAGCCCTGTTGAATAGCCTTTTTTGCAATATTCACAAGGATAATACTTAGCATGATTATTATTCCTGAGACTGTCGACTTCCGTTGCCGATACTACCCTGATATTTACATTAAGATGGCTACAGCTAAGTGACCTGTGGTACACGCTTCCGTGTTCGGTGATGTATACATATTCCTCTTCTTCTGTTGTCGTAAGAACGCTGCATACATCATATCCGGTCCACTTCCTTACGGAGGCATGAGCCGTTGCATATGACGGAATAAATCCGATCTCGCTGACAAACGGAGATATGGAAACCGGAAGACTCATATCCACCGTATCGGAATCCATGCTTATTCCATGACATGCAAGAGCCGCCAATTTAGTGGTCTGATGAATATTTGCAAGAGTCTTGGAATACCGTTCATAAGATAGGAACAGGCATAGAATATTTGCCATAAAGAAAATAAAGAACGGTAACGCAAAGGCTGCCTCAACAGTCATACTTCCTTTTATTCTTTTCATATATTTACCCGGGAAACCCGAACAATGCCTTCAGCACAATTCTGGGGAATTTGATTGGTAATGCCACAAGGGGAAGATTTGAAACTAACAATAACCTGCACCTGCTGAAGGCACAGTTCGAATTTCCCTTTTACCTATACATATTATTTCTTTTTATAGATACAGAACTTCCATACGACGAATAAACATTAACCTCAGCGGACAGTGAAAATATCATCCCATCCATCCTGAAGGCTTCATTTCCGGGAGTCTTCCTGATATCCATCTCCATTACATCCATTAGCCTCACTGTCTTTTCATCAATATTCTTTATTACAAGAAAACCATACAGATAATCCTTATACTCCATACCCGAAGCACTGATCTTGTAATTATCCAGACATCCTGCAAATACAGGCAACTCAGCTATCGAAATATTCCAATTCGAGTCATTCTTGGTATTGGGAAGCGGATGTCCGTCATACAATATTCTCAGGTCCTGTGCACTTTCCGCATATCCCCATGCAAACAATATGGATGCCTTTACCGCCTCAGTAAGTGCCGGTACTCCTACAGCAGAGGTTGCTGCAAGTGCTACCTCTTCTGCCTCCATTTTCCTAACAGCACTGTTCCAGAGATAAGCCTCATTTATCGCATATCTTATCTTGAAAATATCCGAAGCGACCAGCGACAGATTTGCTGCGTCATCGCCCTTACCCTTTAAGATATACTCTATCTGATATTTAAGCCTGCTGTCGGCTTTCTCTTTATCGAAGTAGCCGCATTTTTCGAATATATAATTATTCATACTGAGGTCACTCATAAGCCCGGTATCTTTGGTCCCCATAAGTCCCACACCGTTTGTCACTGTTCTGTGACTAATAAGACTGTTTACATCCGTACTTCCATAAGCCAGACTCTGTCGCCTTTCTCCCAATGCATATATAAGCATCGAATCATCCCTATATCCCTCAACGGCATCTGCCGGATTGCTTACACTGTAGGGTTCTTCCTCTTCTGAAAGTGTACTGTTTATCTCATTTAATATCTCATCAACACTTCCGTCTGCACTTTCTCTCTGACTGTTAAGGGAATCAAATTCATCTTTTCTCTTCGCGATATCTTCAGAACCGACAGCCTTAGAGACAAGATTCAACCCATACTTGCTCTTCATATACTGACCTATCTGATATCTGAGTACCTCGCCCCGGTTATCCGAGGCAAAGCTGACATCGGATATAGTTCCGTTCGCTGCCTTAAGTGCAGTGAGATCCTTAGACAACAGTGTATTGTTTCCTTTGAAGGCCTTGTTCATATATGAAAGCAGATGGTTCTTGGTTTTATTTACATCCGGCACACCTTCACCATATGATGAATCAATAAACAGCAGATCGTATTGCTTTAAACATTCTCTGTGATACTCAGCAAATATACTGTCCAGTCCCATATCCATGACACATTCTGTTTCAAACCTGATTGTCTCATTCCTGACCGCCATGAGCATGGTGGTCAGGAATGTAACAAGTATTCCGATAATAAGGGACAAGTAAACAGTAAGATATGCCTTAACTCTTCCATTCCACATATCAAATAGAATTAGCCTGCGATGTAATCTTCTGGAAAATCTGATTTACCAGATTAGTAAGCTGTGATTTGAATATCAGAACCAGTGATATCAACACCACGATAATAAGGATTATTTCCACAGTTCCCATACCCTTATTGTTGTTTCTAAGGGAACAGATTCCATCCATTACCCTGTATTTCAAAAGTATTAATTTTTTCATTGTTTTCTCCTCTCAATTGTTCAATTACATCCCACTAAAGGATAACAGTGCCGGTACCATGATTATTATCATGACTACGGTAAGCATCATCATCATAGGAAGCATTAATTTAGTTTGAGCCTCCTCACCTTTTCTTCTTGCAACCTGTTTCCGCTCATTGAAGGCCAGGGCAACCTCGCTGTCAAGAGCCTGAATCAATCCCGCATTACCCTTCTTCAGATTCTGAACAAGCAGTGATGCAAGTTTTCTGTAACACATGAGATTGCATCTCTCTCCCAGGTATTTATAGCTGTCAGCTTCGCTTGCACCATCTGATATTCTTCTCATACACAACTCCAGTTCCTCATATGCATACCTTTCTTTAGCACCTCTTTTCTTCTGCGCCTGATAGTCGGCACATATTCTGTCAAGCGAACCTCTTATTGTCATTCCCGAGCTAAGTAACACCTGTAGTCTGCATATCAGTTCCGAATACTGTAACAGCAGTTCATCATTGCGTCTTTTAAGCTTGGTACTAAGATCGTTGTCTTTTCCCTTCCATAATCCGATTTCAAGAAGAATGAGCATGATAAGCAGAAGAATCGGTGTATTGTCTTTAGACGGTCTCCAGGTGATGTTGTTACCATCCACCTCTTTTGGAAGATAGTATTCCTGTTTACTTGCGCTGCCCCTGTTAACATCAAGCAGTGCCTCATTAAGCTTTGCCATCTGCTGCTCTTCTGTACTTAGAACTCTCGGGAATATCCTTATCATTACCTCAATTTCGTCAATCTGCTCCGTATAGGAAACCACTGCCGTAAGTATTACATCTTCACCTTCTGTGTCAGGCTCATAGTCTCCACGTTTTCCATTATCCCGTATCAGATTATAATTGCTGCTACTCCACGTGAGCGTGAACGGCCATCCTTCCACCTCTTTAATCAGATTCAGATCCGAGGTGACATGACTTAGCGAAGTATTATCCCCAATAATCAGTGTCTCTATGTTTTCTCTAAGGTGATTAAGGCCTAAGGCCACTTCCTCATTACTTAGTTTTCTTTCATTAATCTCAAGCCTGATATCTCCGTATTCATACTCCTCTGTTTTAGCATTGAGCGTCATGGAGTAATCACCACCACCTATATCTTTTCTTAATAATGACAGATTCTCACTGATAGGATTGGAAGCATATATACTTAGAACAGATGCAATCAATAGCATTGTGCCAAATATAGCAACTATGATGGCAATTCTAATCTTTTCCCTCACGTATTCGCATATCAGTATCTCAGCTCTCTTTCCGGGATTAAGACCTGACAGAATATCCATCTTACGCTTTAGCTTCGGACTGTTACGTATTCTTTCTTTTGCAACCAGCTTTTCTGTAGCGCTTTCCGATAAATTGTTTATTGTATCCGTAATATTCATATCAAAGCTCAATATTTATTATCCTTCTGCTGATCAGTATTGAAACTATATAGATTGTCAGTGTTACACTCATTACAATATTTCCAAGTATGTTGGAATACAGGACATCGAAAAAGCCCTTGTTGGTAGTGTCCACATACATAAGAATGACAAACGGAACTGCATTCATTATCTGCTGTTCATATCTGGCCCTGCTGGTCATAGTCTCTATTTCCTGCATAACAGACAGTTTCTCATCTATGGTCTTAATATACGAATCCATGATCTCTCTTATCCTTGTTCCGCTACTCTTAGCAATCGTCATAACAGATGCATACTCCCTGATTTCTTCTATTCCCGTATGATTTGCCATTCCCATAAGCATACCCGTTACAGTACAGTTATTCTTCATACCCTGAATAAGAATACTAAGTTCCTTTACAATGACTGCATCTCCTCCATACAGCTCCAGCATATCCTTTCTGCACGAAATAAACGCATTTTCAATTGAATATCCCGCCTGAATGGAATTGTTCACCGAGGCCAGCATCTCCTTAAACTGCAGCAAAATCTCCCATTTCTTCTTTTCAGTTACTTCCTTTAATTTCATTAGTGCATACATGGGAATAATGGGTATCAGTATAATCCCCCATATAAGAGACCTGTAAAAAAAGTATGTAAGCAGTGCCTCAACAGCAATTCCCTTAAGAAGAGCAAGTGTTATTTCTTTCGGTGACAGCTTATAGACATATTCCGGCAGCCTTAAGTTTCGAATCATTCTTCAAATCACCCACTTTCGTTAATTGTCCGCTCACTCTTTCAGCACTATAATCATCCTCAACAAATCTGAATAACGGATTGATATCAACATCATCACCTATGCAGTTTAGCTCTACAATCTCCAATACCTTCCTTGTCTTATCCCTCATCCTGCCAAGCTGGATCACGATATCCACTCCACTGCCAATCTGACGTCTTATGGCGTATAACGGAAGTGGCGCCGCAGTCAGTATCATAGTCTCCAGTCTGGATATCGAATCTGCCGCACTGTTAGCATGAACTGTCGACATGCTTCCGTCATGACCACAATTCATGGCTGAACATATCATATCCATAGCCTCTGCTCCTCTTACCTCTCCAACGACTATTCTGTCCGGTCTCATTCTGAGGCTACTTTTTATAAGATCTCTTATGGTAATCGGAGTAACACCTTCGATATTGGCATTCTTGGTTTCCATTCTGACTAAGTTCTCAATACCCTGGATCTGTAGTTCGGCACTGTCCTCAATGGTTATTATCCTCTCATCCTTCGGAATATATGCCGACAATGCGTTTAGGAAGGTGGTTTTACCGCTTCCGGTTCCTCCCGAAACCAGTATGTTATAGCCTGCCACAACAAGCTTACGCAGTAATTCTGCCGTCTCCTTGTTTAGACTGCCCTTTTCGATGAGATCATTCATAAGATACGGTCTCTTGGGGAACCTTCTGATGGTAAGAATCGGACCATTAAGTGCAATTGGATCAAGCACGCAGTTGACTCTCGAACCATCACTCAATCTCGCATCTACAATAGGGCTTGATTCATTGACAACTCTGTTGCACTGGGCAACAATTTTCTGAATAACGTTTCTGAGTGTCTCTTCGTTTTCAAACTGCTTATCTGATTTGTACAGTCTTCCTGCCTTCTCATAGAAGATGCATTTAGGACCGTTTATCATTATTTCCGTTACATCCGGATTCTCAATGAATTCCTCAAGAATGCCCAGTTTTCTCATTGAATCAAATATCTGTCTTGCAATATTTTGTCTGTCCTTTATTGATATATATTGCTCTCTTGATTTCTCCTTAAGAGATTCATTTATCATCCGCTGTAGGGAATCATCATTGGTTTCTTCCAGGAATTCAAGCTTTTCAATAAGCTCCTGCCTGACCTCGGCTATTATTATCTCCTTCTCATCCATTAAGCCTCCTACATCAGCACGCCCGAAACAAACTGTCTTGAATAGTTACCAAACGGTCCCATGGAACCTGCAGATGTTTCAAATACAATTTCACTCTTTACATCAACAAAAAATGTGTTAATTCTCTCTTTTAGCTCAGTATCATACAGTATTTCTATTTCCTTCATAAACTGTCTGTATCTGTATCCGTCTACAGTTCCTTTTGAAGCTGCAACACAGATGTAGTTGGCCAGCTTCAGAATGTCAAACAGATTTCTGACACTTTCAGTCAGATCGATTACTACATATTCGTAATCCGATTTTCTCTCAATATCTCTGATAAAGTTCTTCCATTCCTCATTCGTTACGGAAGCCATATCCTGATAATTATGCATTATAGGAAGTATATCCATGTTCCCAAGTCTTCTAACGGAACCGATGATTGCATTGGACAGACCTCCCTCTGTCATGTTCTCACAGAACAAATCAGACATATCCATATCAAATTCAATGCCTGTTATATCCGGTATTACCGACATTCCGTCCAATGAAATAAAAAGTGTTGATGCCCTTCCCGATAGTAGTTTGCCGATATCAAGGGCTATCGAGGTTGCTATCCTGCTGTCGTTAGGTGTATACACAGCAATAACCTTCATTGTTGTCGATCGATTGATGTAGACATTAATATCCTCAATTGATGAAGCCATCTTCAATATTTCTTTTAATACCACATCGCAATTCTGATATTTGTATATTCTGTTATTCCCGTCAACTCCTTCCTTCGAATCAAGCATGACAATTACACGCTCGGAATCAACCTCATCCTTCATCTTCTCGTAGTTTTCCATGTTGGACAGAATGATATCCGCCTTACCTGAATGAATCATCTGCTTACATTCTTCAATGCTGTTACAATATCTGGCTAAGAAAGGATAGCCTTTCCTACTGTTTATAAACTCCGATAATTTTCTTGCATAGAACTGATTACTATCGCAAATAGTAAGATTATGCGTCATTTTCCTCCTTTCAACTCTCTCCCCGTCCCGCAAGGGTCTGTGAGGGGAAACTGTATGAGTTGTCAGAAGCTTCCATACTACACATCAGAATGATGCGTGAACGTATAGACCAATAGATACATACAGCCTCCACCGTCACAAAATAAATACAAAACACCGACTAATGCCGGACAAGGTATAGGCAAATATTTTTTTAAAAATTGGATAACTGTGAATGAATCATTTCACAATAATCGATAGTGGGTCATGACTCCACATAGATTGATTTTCGATTTGATAAACTACAAAACCCAAATCGAAAAAACTTTTCATAATCGACACTTAAACATTAAAACAAGAATTCAAATTTGAAAAGCATTTTTTATCAAAATTTTCATTTTTGTGAAATACAGACAAATCTCGTTCGCTGAATTCGTATATATCTCACAACGAATTAAGGTTATTTTTGTCATGAATATCATCCGCCAAAAGGGCATAAAAACAAGACAGAGTCGCATTTTTAATCTGCGACCTGTCTTGTTGATGATTTCTGGAAAGATAGCGCCAGGAGAACAAAGTTCCTTGACGCATTCACATTACTTTCCGCAATATACTTTTATAGCTTCAAAAACAAACTCGGCAGTTCCTTCACCGCCAATCTTATTGATGTTATCCGTAAATTCACCGTCTCCGGAATACATCTTTCCAGAGCCCACAAGAATCTCATTTGTACACTTATCTTTACACCCTCATAATGAATCCTTTAATTTCCACATAAAACGTACCTGTGTTTTGCGTTAGGCTTTCCCACGATATTATCGACGCCGAAGAGGATATCTGATATATTTTAAAATAAAGCGGAATGTAGTCTCTCTTTTATCTGTACTACATTCCGCTTTATTAGAGTATTAAATTATAAATTCTTCTATTTCTGCCTTTAAATCTTCCATATTTTCCCCTAAAGTATCCGATGTATTATTTAACTTATCTACATTTTCCAATAGTTTTACAGCAACTTCTTTTACCTTTTCTGCACTTATAGCGGTCTCTTCAATAATATCAGAAATATTCTTTACGGACTCAACTGTGTCCAACCTCTCTATATTTGCCCTCTCCATACTATATACAATTGTAGAAAGTCCCTCTACTAGTTTTTCCATACGCAACTGCATCTCTTCAAATAATGCAACTACTTCACTAACGGATTCCCCCTGCAGCTGTACCATCATTCCAGCCTGATTAGCATTTTCAACGCTATTCTTTGTCTGTATGGTAATATTTTCCACATTATTTCTAATTTCTCCTGCAGCCTTTGCTGAATCATCAGCCAGTTTTCGAATTTCCTCCGCGACAACAGCAAATCCTTTTCCTGCCTGTCCGGCTCTTGCAGCTTCAATAGATGCATTTAAAGACAAAAGATTGGTTTGTGTAGAAATATCCGTAATGGTTTCCACAAATGTATTAATGATTGCGGATTCTTTTCGCAATTCATCTATACTTTCTTTTACATAAATAGTAATTTCTGTTGTTTCTTTTGCTCTGCTACCAAGTGTTTGTATGATTTCCATACCCTTTTGAATCATACCATTTGTTTCATTTACCAGTTTCTCCACTTGGTCAACCACGCGTCCAACTTCCTGCATTTCTCTAGACAATCCATCTGTTTTGACCACACATTCCTGTGCATGACATGACTGTCTTTCCATTCCCTCATTAATATCACAAATAGCATTAGTAATATCCTGTGAATATGAATCAATCACACTAGAAACATGTTCTACACTTTTTGACGATTCTTCCAGTTGATTCGTTGCATTTCTTACTTTCCCTACTAATTTCTTAGTATTGTAGATCATATGTGATGCACTATCAGCTAACTCAGCAAATTCATCATGCCCCTTTGCCATAACCTTTACTGTCAGATCACCCTTGGCTACTTCACCAAATTTCTTTGCTATGTGTTTCATATTATTCTGAATTCCTAACACAATCGCAAAACCAATACACAAAACAATAATACTTGCCAGAACAACTAATACCGTCGTTAAACTCTTAATCTCCTGTGCCTGTGCTGTTACAGTGTCGCTTAACACCAATGCACATACCATTGCATGTGTTTCAACACTTTTACAAAAAATGAAGAAATAGTCTTCTCCCTGAAATTGAATTTCTTTTGTTCCCTCTAGTTCCTCACTTTCTAAAGCATCCAAAAAGAAATTCTGATTGCATAGGATAGAAGAATCTTTTGCAAATTCGCATTCTTCATTTCCTGTATTCTCACAAACTATTTCCCTTCCATCTTCAGTCACGAAGGCAATCAAACCACCACTTCCCATATCCAAATTTTGCAAAAATTCTTGAATGGCAGATTGTTTTATATCAACAACCACACACGCATTACCCGATTCTGCAACAATTTGATATGATAATATGTACTCTTCCTTTGATAAATCCATTTTTGTATCCAACACATCATGATGATCAATCCATTTAGGCAGTTTCCCTTCCTCACTAACCTCCTCCATATACTCATTATAGAATCCGTCCGATGCATATCCGGTTTTTGAGAAAAGCATTGGAATCCCTTCTTCCGGAATAATGTGAATATAATTGATAAATGGATTTACTGTTTGAGAGGATATCAGATCTGATTGAACTCGGCTTTCCATCTCACGCTTTGTAACCGGATCTGTCAATCTTCCTTTGAAATACTTGTTTAAGTCCTCGTTAAATGCATATTTCATTCCTTCTGCTTCAATAAATTCACAGCTCATATCCACGTATTCCATTGCCATTTTTACTGTCTGCAATGTGGATTCCTGGTATTTCTGACTCATACCACGTTCTGCTTTTTTATAAGCAGAAGTGCCAATTATTATCATGAATCCCAATGGTACAAGAAAACAAACCAGTATCTTATTACGAATGCTAAAAATTTTTTTTGCTGATAAATTAAGTGGAATTTTTTTTAAGTTTATTTTTCGAAGCATCCACTTCATATAACACACTACCTTTCACATCTGATCCACACCTGCATCTCATTTTCACCTCTATTAGCCCATGCATAATATGGAATTAACGTCAACTCTTTTTCCCGAATCGCTCTTACTTTCTCATGTTTTTGATAAAGATTCGCATTTCTATCACTGTTAGAAATCTGTTCATAACCATTTACTTTAATGACTACTACTCCCCCTAACAGATTTTTTTCAAACTGATAGGTAAACTCTGCATTTTTTCCTATAGAGAGCAAATGTAAATTGCTTCCATTATCGACGCCCTCCATGCAATACACAATTGGTCCCCTCGAAACGGCAATCTTATCAATGTTATTTCGTACAGAAGAATGTGCATCCCAAATTTCAACTTTCATGTCAAATATAAGCTCTATTACGTCATCCTTAAATGCCTTTCGAATATAAGCTATTCCCTGTTTTGTTTCAATATTACAATCCTGTCCGTTTAGCCGTATTGTGTATTTATCCGTCCAGTTAGGAATACGAATTCCTAATGTGAAGTCGGTTTCCTCTTCGCTGGAAACAGTGAATAAAACTCGATTTTTCCATGGATATTCTGTTTCCTGTTTTATAGTTACCAGCTTTTTATTGACACTGAACCGGCTTTCACAATTTACAAACAAATTACCTACTATTGAATCATCCCTTTGAACATAGATATATTTTTCCAATGACGACAATAGTCTCGCAAGATTTGGTGGACAACAGGCACAACCAAGCCATTCTGGCCTTACGCTTTTTACATGGCTCTTCGTTGGATCTTTCTTTCCTTTTTCCGGAACAACTTCTAAAGGATTGACGTAAAAGAAATGTCTGCCATCCAAAGCCATACCAGCAAGCACAGTATTGTATAAGGCCCTTTCCATGATATCCCCATATTCCCCTACAAACTCATTTTCCAATAAGCGTCCAGCCAGAAAAACCAATCCAACCGATGCACATGTTTCACAATACATCGTATCATTTGGCAAATCATAATCTAAGGTAAATGACTCTCCAATTACTGTTGATCCTATGCCACCCGTAATATACATTCTTTTATCTACAATATTTCGCCATATTTTTTTACAGGCATTTAACAGATTCACATCTTTTGTCATAGCTGCCACATCTGCCATCGCTGTACACATATAAACCAATCGGACAGCATGCCCCTCCGCACTCTCCTGTTCCAATAGTGGCATATGATTTTGAAAATAACTATACGGAAATTTATCCAGCCCCACAATCAATGGTTTCTTCCCATCTTCTGCATTTTGAATATGAAAAAATTCCGGATTTGTACCTCTAATCTCCAAAAAATATTTGCTTAAAGACAAATACTCATTTTTACCCGTAATACGATATAATTTTGCCAAACCAATTTCTATTTCCTCATGACCATCATATCCATGGATTTTTTCATCCTCTTTTCCAAAATGCCTCACAATATAATCCGCTAATTTACAGGCTGTTTTCAACACAGTATCATTTCCGGTCGTTTCATAATAAGCCACTGCCGCCTCGAGGAAATGTCCTGCGCAATAAAGCTCATGGCTTTCTCCCAACCGTTTCAGCTTTCTTTCTGGTTCTTCTATCGTAAAATAAGTTCCTAAATATCCATCTTCTTCCTGGGCTGCTGCAATTAAATCTACAACACTATCTGCCAGACTCTTTAAATCTTCATCCATATGTTCATTTATGGAGTATGCAACTGCCTCTAACCATTTGTATACATCACTATCCTGAAATACCCATCCATAGTGATTTCCTTCTTTTAAGCCTGCTGCAATTCTAAAGTTTTCTATTGCATGACTTTTCTCATTGGGAATCGAATCATCATTTCTTTCTCTTTCAATCGTAATATTTATCTCATCGTTTAATACTTTCCATTGATATGGAATCATTTCTGTACGAACCAACTCTCTATATCTCGTCCAAAATGTATCCTGGATTTTTACCTTCATATTCTTACCTCTCTCATGGAACATATATAATACTTTTATTATTTAGGTATAAAATAACGCCAGCACATAACTAGCTGGCGTTATAGATATCGTTTTGTCTTAAGATAGTAATATGCTATTAAACAAACTTACCAATTATTTACCCAAAATTCCATCAATTGTTGTCTGTGCTTTTTCAGCAGCGGCTTCCGGTGTTGCAGCTCCTGTCATAACTTCATTAAATGCTAATGAGATTGCATCTGAGACTTCTGGCCACTCTGGTAACGGACCTCTTGCATTTGCATACTTCATTTCTTCAACAAATGCTTCATAAACAGGATCACCCGCGAACTGACCTTCTGCAATAGTAGAGTTAGAAGAGATATAACCCATTGCATTCATCATGTATTTGCAGACTTCATCACTTGTTGCATACTCTAGGAATTTAATTGCACCTTCTTCATTTCCCCCTGCAATTACAGCATAGTTTTCTCCACCAAGACCTGATGCCTGCTCTGCATCCATCGGAATTGGGGCAACATTCCAGTGTAAATCCGGAACTTCTGCTCTCATTGTTGGAACCTGCCATGTTCCATTAATCATCATTGCAAGATTTCCGGCAATAAACTGATGCATGGTATCACCCTGTGTCCAGTTGATTGCTTCTTTTGTCATTGCTCCGGAATCTACAAGATTCTTAACTGCTGTTAAAGCTTTAATTCCACCTTCTGAATTAATCTCATAAGAAGTAGCTCCTGTTGACCATACCCAAGGCAAGAAATTAAAAGTACCTTCTTCATTTTGTAATGAACAATGTGCGAATCCCGATACTGTATCGGTTGTACAAGCTTCTGCTACCTGCTGTAACTCTTCCCATGTTGTAGGTACTTCACATCCTGCTTCCTTTAACATATCTTCATTATAGTACAACAATAAACAGTTACTTCCAAATGGAACACCATATAATTTTCCATCTAATGTACAAGAATTAACCGGTCCATCATAATATGTACTTACATCAAAACGATCTGTTAAATCTGCAAAAATACCCATTGCTGCATAGGATGCATGATCCGGATTATCTAAGATTACCAAATCAGGCAATTCATCAGCAGATGCACCAATAGAAAGCTGCTTCTTAAAATCAGCAAATGGAACATATTTTGCTTCTACAGTTACATCGCTCTGAGAAGAATTGAATTCCTGAATAATATGATTCAGAGCTTTCTGATGACCTTCCGTTTCCCAATAATACCAAATTGTCACGTTTCCGCCAGCCGCCGTCGCACTCGCAGCTTCTTCTGATTCTGTTTTTTCTACTACTTCTTCTTTTGTCTCAACATCACTCTTTGATGTTGCTTCTTCTTTTTGACCGCAGCCAACAAGCATCGTGCCTACTAAACATGCTGTCATTAACAATGCCACTAACCTTTTCATGATTTACCCTCCTATACATTTTTTTCTGTGTTAGCAATTTTATTATATAATCTTACTATAATATTAAAACTCGATATATCTTTAAAATAGGGGGGATTTCTAAACATATTTCTACTCATTCCATATTAAAATTGGTAATATCAGTTTTACTTCCGTTCCTTTATTTATTTCACTAGTAACCATTACTTTTGCCTGTCCCTCACAATACATGTTCAGACGCATTATTGCATTATCCATACCAATATGATTTTTTCCCTCTGTTTTAATTGTCTGTCCATTATTAATTCTATTTACCAAATCTGATGACATACCGCTACCATTATCCCGAATAATAATAACTAAATTATTCTTCTCCCGCGATATGTACACTTCTAAAATATATTCATCCTGTTCCCCATCAAATCCATGAATAATTGCATTCTCAATAAATGGTTGCAACAGTAATTTATGAATTTTTACATCCAGCAACTCCGGAGCAACTTCAATCACTCGAACAAATTTATTTTTTAATCTAAATTGTTGTAAATAAATATACTTCTTCAACCATTCAATTTCATCTCGTATGCAAACAGTTCCATTACTGTCTGTAATGGCATAGCGCAAAATATTAGCTAATGAACCAATTGCATTACTAATATCAAATTCACCCCTATCTATTGCCATCCAGTTAATAGTATCTAATGTATTGTATAAAAAATGAGGATTGATTTGCGCCTCCAGTGCCCTAATTTCTGCTTTTCTCTGCTTATCCGTTGCTTCTTTTTCCTTCTCCAATGCACACACCAGTTTTCCCAGTGTTTTATTAAATTGCAAAGCAACACTTTCAATCTCTAAAGGCATTTTTTCAGATATTTCTATTCTGGTCGATAAATCACCTGCGCCTGCAACTCTCATAGAAGATACTACTGTATTTATGGAATTGATAAGCTGACGTGATAATTCCCATAGCAAAAGTATAGTTACAAATAACAAAAGAAGACCCACAAATACTATAATATGTGCATTATGCTTTATTTCTTTCATATAAACACTTTGATTTACTGCACTTACAAGTTCCCATTGCAATTCTTCATTTAAATATGAGTATACAGATATATACTTTTTATTAATCTGTAACAAATCACCAACAAACGAAATAAAACTGCTTTTTTTCTCTTCTTCCGTACTGTTCTTATTAAACAAAACCGTTCCTATTTTTTCTTTATTATTGCAGGAAATAACTCGTCCATTTTTATCAAGTAAAATATTGGCTCCTATATTTCCATAGGAAGATTTTAAAATATTCTCAAGTAACTCTTCATCCAAACTAACTATCACAATTCCCATCTGTTTATCAAGATCACGGTAATCAATAATTCTATTTGCCATATGGAACAAGTAATGATCCTTGTTAGCGAACGTGTTTCCATATTCCGTAGGAAAAACATGTAATTTATTATCCGAAGAAATTTCCTCATACAATTCTTCTGTCGAATAACTAAAATTTTCAATCCATGAATTTGCATAAGTTGTTGTTGCTATGCAACCATAGGTAACTTCCAATCCTGATTCCGTAATAATCGTAATGGAACGAATATAGTCTTTAGAATTCAAAATTCCCCGCAGATATCTGCGTAGCTGACTGATTGTTACTGGCATATCCTCTTCTGCATTCAGTTTATCTACCCATTCTACAATTTCATCTCCTGTATACAATTGATATAAAACATCTTCATAGGCATTTATCTGAATGTTTAAATTATCATTTAACTGTTTTATATTATTTCTCATCAGTGAATCTGTATTTTTTTTCAAAATATCTGTTGTTGTATAAATCATAAACAGACACAGTATTACTATCGGTATTGTCGAAGTAAGCGCAAAAATAGATATTATCTTTTTCCATAAACTAACTCTTTTTGGTGGTTTCATATAATCCTTATCCCCTGTACCCGCTAAACTTTTTACATATATTTTCATAGTAAATGCTTTTCTTTTCCTCTGTCAATATTTCAAAAAAGAACCATTTATCACAACGACAAATGGTTCTTTTTTATCTCACACTGCTAAATCTACTATATCCTTTCAAATACCGGCATACTGTCTAAAGATACTGTCAATGTTATATACTGTCCGCCATAATAAATACAACCACAATTACATTCCTTCCATTGTACCCCCACCGGAAGATAAATTCGTCTCTCATTAACACCAGCTTCCAAAATAGGGGCTATCAGATATTTATCACCATACATGTATTCATCCTCAATCTCCCAGCATTCTTTATCCTCCGGAAATTCATAAAATAATGTACGCATAATAGGTGTTCCTTTTATATGGGCCTCTTCCATAAGTTTACGTGTATATCCCCGCATCTTCTCACGTATATTCATGTATTTCACACAAATCTTATACACATCCTCTCCATAACTCCATACTTCATTAGCAGCACCGGAACAACAATGAGCGCCTCCTGTTGTTCCATATTGCGGCTGTCTAGGTTCTCTATCACCATGTAGGCGCATTACAGGACAGAATGTTCCCCACTGAAACCATCTTACAAACAATTCCCTAAAGGCTGAATCATTTGGGTCTCCACCATGGAATCCGCCAATATCCGTTGTCCACCAGGGAATACCTGCCAATCCCATATTTAATCCTGCTGCCAGCTGATTTCTCATGCTCTCAAAACTTGAAGCAATATCTCCGGACCAGACAAGCGCTCCATATCGCTGGCTGCCTGCCCAGGCACATCTTAACAAATTTACAATATTTTTTTGTCCCTCTGCCTGCATTCCTTCATAAAAGGTCCTTGCGTATTCTACCGGATAGATATTTCCTATTTCTAAATCGGTCCCTCTGAAATATCGATAATTATCAAAATCATACGCAGAATATTCCGGTTCCGCTTCATCTAACCAAAATATCTTGATTCCCTTGTCATAATAATTTGTTTTAACCTTTTCCCACAAAAATTTTCTTGCATTTGGATTTGTTGCATCATAATGAATAGTCGCCCCTTCAAAATTCAATCCTGTTCGAAAACCACGTTCTGTCCGAATCAAATACCCTTTCTCCAACATTTCTTCATAGTTTTCGGATTCTCTGTCCACGGTTGGCCATATAGAAACCATCAGCTTAACATTCATTGCCTCCAACTCACGTATCATTTCATCCGGGTTTGGCCAATAATCAGCATCAAATTTCCAATCCCCCTGTTTAGGCCAGTGGAAAAAATCCACTACAATAACATCTAAAGGCAAATTTCTTCTTTTATATTCTCTCGCTATCTCCAGCAATTCTTCCTGAGTTTGATATCGAAGTTTACATTGCCAGAATCCCAATCCATATTCCGGCATCATAGGTACTGTTCCTGTTGCTTTAGCATAGGTTTCTTCTATTTTAGCTGGCGTATCCTCCACCACAAACCAATAATCCAATACCTTTGTTGCATAGCTTTCATAACTAATAATATTATTACCAAATACAACCCTTCCCACGCCCGGATTGTTCCAGAGCAAACCATATCCCATAGAGGAAATGGCAAATGGTACGCTTGCCTGAGAATTCCTATGAGCCAGTTCCAAATCAGCTCCTTTTAAATTCAGATATGGCTGCTGATACTGTCCCATACCGTATATTTTCTCATTTTTGTCTAAAGACTGTAAACGCATCGTCAAATGGTAATCCCCACCAACATTAGGTCGGAATTCTCTTGCCTCTACTTCAATTGCGCTACATTTACTATCGCGCAAATCTCTTCTATTACGCCAGTATTCTTCTAATAACAATTTACCTTTTTGGTTATATATAGTAATTTTACCACCATTTGAAATAGAAACCTTTACCTTTCCATTACGCAGAGTAGCTCCATCTTCGGTAATTTCAATTTGTGTTTCCACTTCTTCCGCAGATAGTAATGCCCAATTATCTTTAGGCATTTCTGCATTCTTTGTTGCACGGATTCGAACAGCGTTTTTTCCCCATGATTCTATCCATAATTCTTCTGCATCATAATGATAAATAATACGTCCATTTTCCTGTTTTAACATTATGCACTTCCTTTTACTATCTCTTTATCCTTTTACAGCGCCGCTTGTCATACCCGCAATAATGTATTTCTGCATGAAAATAAATATCAATGCAACAGGAATAATGGTAACAATAGCAAACGCAGTCAGATAACTCCATGTAGTTCCATATTGACCCATAAAATTAAAAATTCCTGCTGTAATAGGTCGTTTCTTTTGGTCTAAAATGAACGTCATACCATATGCCAAATCTCCCCAGGAATACAGGAAAGAAAAAATTGCACATACAACAATGCCCGGTTTCGCAACAGGAATCAGAACCTTTAAAAAAGCCTTAAAGCGCCCACACCCATCAATATATGCTGCTTCTTCTAACTCTTTTGGAATCGATGCAAAATAATTTTTCAAAATCAATACAGAAAAAGGAATCCCCAGGGTTGCATCCGCTAAAATTGCAGAAATCCATGTATTATACACATTCATTCCCTTAAACATAATAAACATCGGAGTCAGTAGAACAGATACCGGCAGCATCTGTGTAACCAAAAATCCCAATAGCATTGCATTTCGCCCAACAAAATGATATTTAGCAATTGCATAAGACGCAGGTACCGCTAATACAACGGCAATCAGCATTGCTCCAATGGAAATAATAAAGCTGTTTCCAAATGCCCGAAACATATTAAAATCTCCTGTTTCTATCTGAGCAGCATAAGAACCTAAGTTAAGCTTATGCGGATAAAATGTCGGTGGAATACGGAAAATTTCCTGTTCTGTTTTCAGAGAAGTTACAAAAATCCAAAATAGCGGAAACAAAAGAACGCACAGTATAATAATAGAAATAACACATAACAATATATTTTTTTTCTTGTTAAGTCTTTTTTCTTCACTCATTAGTCATTCTCTCCTTCCATTGTAATTTTTAGATAAACCATTCCCACAACCAAAAGAATTACCAATAATACATTTGCTGCCGCAGATCCCATACTATAATCAAACATTTCAAATGAAAGCTTATAGGAGTATGTAGACATCAAATGCGTGGAATTAACGGGTCCACCACTTGTCATAACATATATCAGGTCATAACACTTAAAAGTATAAATAAATCCAAGCACTAATACAGATTCTATCGTTGGTCTGAGAAGAGGTAATGTAATTTTTATAAATCTCTGAAAACCATTTGCACCATCTATTGCGGCGCTTTCATACAATTCCTGTGAGATAGTCGTAAGTCCTGTTGATAAAAGAATAGTGTTAAAAGGAATTCCAATCCAGACATTTGCAAAGATAACACATCCTAATGCTATATCAGGATTTGTCAGCCATTCAATATTTTCACTGATTATTCCCAGAGAGTGCAAAAGATAGTTAACGATTCCAACATCTGTAGAAAATATAAACTTAAATATTAATGCAGTAACAGTCATGGGAATCATCCATGGAATCATCAGTAAACCTCTAATCGGTTTTGCAAAAGAAAAGTTTTTATTAAAAAATACCGCGAGTGCAAATCCAATGATGAACTGAAAAAGCAGGCTATACACAGTAAATTTTAATGTATTAGAAATTGTCAATCGAAACACTTCGTCCCCAAATAATTCTATGTAATTATTTAACCCAACAAAGTTTTTGGTACCTCTCGCAAGATTTTTTACGGTTACATCCTGTACACTAAGAACTATATTGCTTATTATCGGATATCCGACAAATATCAACATATATACGAACGCCGGGAGCACAAATAAAAGTCCAACATTTTCGTATTTAAAAAATCTCTTTATCGTTTTCACAAAAAAGCCTCCTTTTCTTGTTCCTATATATGCATTTTATAGTTAGGTAAAAGAATGCAAAATAAGATAAAACTCGAAAAGGAGGAATAATCTAAACTCTATTTATATGTTTTTCTATAATCTGTTGGTAATTGACCCGTTATTTCCTTAAAAACCTTACTGAAATACTTTGGATCATTATACCCTACGCGCTCTGAAATTTCGTATAATTTCAAATCTGTCCCACATAACAGTTCTTTTGCTTTACTGATTCGAATATTCTTAATATATGCGCTAAATGTTACACCCATTTCCTTGTGAAATAGCGTTCCGATATACTCTGGTGTCATATTAAGTCGCATACTTATTTCTTCCAATGTAATGCCTGTTTTATAAAATTCATGTATGATACTTATTACTTTCTTTACAATTAAATGAATCGTTTCTTCTTGTTTACGTTCGGGTCGTATAAGAGATATCATGAAATTCGAAGCATTCCATAATTCTTCTTTTGTTTGTGCATTCATAATCATCTCAAGTAACTTTTTAGAGTCAAACTTCTCTGTATCAATACAGCCAACCTCTTTTGCAATTCCAACCACTACCCACAAAAAACGTACATAACACTCTTTTATCTCCTTTGGGATATATATTTTTCCATCCAAGAAGCTTCTCTGGAAATCCATCATAATTTGAGACACCTTATCCCTATCATAGGCACATATTGCTTTTTTTACTTCTGTTTCCAATTCTATAGGATATACACAGGATGCTGTTTGTATTTGTGTGATTTTCGGATAAGAAATTATTATATCTTTACCTAATGCAATATTCCAATCCATATATGGATACAAAAGTTTTACACTTTGTTCCAATGCACCTATTCCATCCACTTCAATCCAACCAATCGCAAATTTATCAAACTGCTTATTTAATATCTGATACTGCATCCATCTTTCTAAATCTCGCGAATTGCTATAGTGATACAAGATAATAATTAATGAATTCCGGTATGGTGCTTCAATAATACAATAAGTAAGATTTTTATACATAGAAAGGGCATGGTTAAATCTGGTCTTGGTTTTCTCCCATATCTCCTGATAATTACACCCCAAATATGTACACATAACTACAAATGACTGATTTTTTTCAATATGATAATTATTAGATAGGTAAGAAGTCAATTCTTCATTAATCTCTAAGCTTCCTTCCACCAAAAACTGGAATATCTGTTCAATCGTTCCTATTTGTGCAGGTTTATCCTGTCTGTCTTTTTCCACTTGGTGCTTAACATTTTCCAAAGCTAACATAAAACAATGATACGTAATCGGTTTTAGAAGATATTCTGTAACCCCAAGTTTCATGGCTTTACGTGCATATTCAAACTCGGAGTACGCACTTAATACAATCGCTTTTGTATTTAATCCGGCCTCCTGCATTTTGTCCAACATTTGTAAACCATCCATCAATGGCATTTTAATGTCCGTTATTACAATGTCCGGTTTTAATTCGCATAAAAGTTGCAAGCCATCTTTCCCATTTTCGGCTTCGCCCACAAGACAAAACTCATCATTCGTCTTGGATAATAGTTTGATAATTCCTTCTCGAATACGTATCTCATCTTCAACAATTACGACTCTCATATCATCCACTTATCTTTCTACAACTAAGAACTATTCGGGCACTATAATTTTATCATAAAAACGAATTAAGCAAATATTCCATATATCTAAAAAAGGAGGACTTTTCTAATTTTCTCTTTTTATATTACTTCCAATGCAGTCTGTGAAGTTCGCCCTCCATCTTCATATCGGAAAAGTTTTTGACGCAGGGCCTCGTACTTTCCTTTCCAAACATAATATAGTCATCCGCCAAAAGGGCATAAAAAAAACAAGACAGAGTCGCAATTTTTAATCTGCGACCTGTCTTGAAAAGTCCACTAATTCTTAACGTATATTCTTTCTACGTTTAGAACCGGTATATTGACCTGATCAGTATAATTATTTATTCTTTAGTCTCTCGATTTCTTTCTGAAGATCTTCCATCTTCTTCATTGCCGCTTCGATATCGGCCTCTCTTTTTGTCTCCCTGCTCTTACCGACAGGAGTAGGTGCATCATCATCCGACAGCTTAGGAAGCGTCGAGGTTTCGAAGAACTTGGGGTCAATCTCAATCCTGTAATCATCGGGATTATTACTCATGTATCGTGCCGGGTCTGCTCCCTCTCCATACTTTACTTCGGGAGTTGCCGCCTTCTTTCTGTTATCCATTGTCGGGGCAGTCTGCTTAGCCGGACGTCTTCTTACAGGCTCTCTGTACTCATCGTCATATTCATCCTCATAGTCATCATCCTCGTATTCATCATCATAACCGTCATCTTCATACTCGTCTTCGTACTCATCGTCCTCGTACTCATCATCATCGTATTCGTCATCATAGTCATCATCATAGTCGTCATAATCATCATAGTCGTCGTCATCATCCAGGCGTCTGATGCTGATTATTGTCG
>SAMEA3663085__coassemble_292_pt1 | contig 23050 bp, 24 predicted proteins | sample SAMEA3663085__metabat2_high_PE_010 | metagenome-assembled genome bin SAMEA3663085 (sample SAMEA3663085) | pig gut metagenome | biome: pig gut; feature: pig-associated habitat; material: faeces | place: France | collected 2012
TATGAACTGGAAGAATATCCTATGCGAAGACAGAATAAGGCAATTCAGCAAATCAACGTCTTCGAGAGATTTACGAACTGAATTTGAGAAGGATTATCACAGAATTATTTCCAGTGCTGCCTTCAGGCGACTCCAGGATAAGACTCAGGTTTTTCCTCTTGATAAGAATGATTATGTCAGGACCAGACTGACCCACAGCTTGGAGGTCAGCTCCTTTGCAAGATCTCTGGGACAGAGTGTCGGACAGAGCATAATTAACAATAAGTTAAGCAAAGATTTTTCTTATGAGCAGAGAGAATCAATCTCAGATATACTTGAATGTGCGGGACTTATTCATGATATCGGCAATCCCCCTTTCGGTCACTTCGGTGAGAGTGCGATTCAGGACTGGTGTAAGAATAATTTTGTTAAGCTTACCTTTAAGGAAAAAAAGATAGATGAAATATTAAGCGATGAGCAGAAGAATGATTTCTATCATTTCGAGGGTAATGCCCAGGCACTCAGAGTAGTAAGTAAGCTTCATTTCTTAGTTGATGAAAACGGAATGAATCTGACCAAGGCACTACTCAGTACCATAATCAAATATCCCGTAAATTCTACAGGTATTGATAAGTATTCCGGAAATATCAGAACAAAAAAGATGGGATATTTCGATGCGGATAAAGATATATTTGAGAATGTAGATGCTTCTGTAGGAAGCAATGGAAACAGAAATCCATTAACATATCTTCTTGAAGCGGCAGATGATATTGCCTATCTTACCGCCGATATTGAGGATTCACTAAAAAAGGGAATGATATCGCTTGACACCCTTATTCTTGAGATAAACGAAAGAATAAGTAAGAGTCAGAATAAAGAAGCGGCAGATTTTGCTAATCAGTGTCTGGAAAAGTTAAATAAGAAATATGAGAAGGCAACTGATAAGAATCTGTCGGAACCGGACGTATATGCCATTGAGAACTGGATGGTAATAGTTCAAGGTCAGGTGCTTCAGTTAGTTACTGATTGCTTTGTTGATAATTACGAAAGTATTATGGCGGGCACTTTTGCAAAAAGCTTAATTGAAGAATCTAAGGCAGGCTTACTTATGAATATTCTCGGGGATATTGCGTTTAAGTATACATTTACAAGTAAGCCTATATACAAATTGGAGATTGCGGCGGATACGATACTCAATTTCCTGCTTGATAAGTTCATGAAGGCGATATTGTATTACGATACAGATGAGAAATTAAGTGTTGTTGACAAGAAAATAATATCCATGATTTCCAGGGATTATATGCATATATATCATTACTATTCAGAGGGAAAAAGTGAGAGTGACAGACTGTATCTGAGACTTTTGCTTGTTACGGATTACATATGCGGAATGACAGACAGCTTCGCTAAGAACCTGTACCAGGAGTTCAATGGATTGATATAAGAAGGTAGAACATGGAAGCATACAGTATATTAAAAGATTTGGCCATTATTGTTATTTTCGCCAAGATATTCGGAATTGTTGCAAGGAAGCTCAAGGCTCCCCAGGTAGTAGGTGAGATCATTGCGGGACTGATTATAGGTCCCTGTATTCTTGGTCTGGTTCAGCAGACTGAATTCATTACTCAGATGGCGGAGATTGGTGTAATTCTTCTTATGTTCTCCGCAGGACTCGGCACGGACTTAAAGGAGTTACTCAGAACCGGACCGGTGGCATTCTTAATAGCACTTGTCGGAGTGTTTGTACCCTTATTGGGAGGAACACTTCTTTACATGGGCTTCTATGGTGTATCACCGCTTGGTTCAGAGGAATTCTATAAGGCTGTATTTATCGGAGTAATCATGACAGCAACCAGTGTAAGTATCACCGTTCAGACTCTTAAAGAGCTTGGAAAGCTTAAGAGTAAGGTCGGAGTGACTATTCTTAGTGCTGCCATAATCGATGATGTAATCGGTATTATCGTACTTACCTTTGTTGTAGGCTTTAAGAATCCGCAGAATAATCCGTTAAGCGTAATAATTAATACGGTGCTGTTCTTCGTATTTGCAATATTGGTTGGTTTTGTATCATACAAGGTATTCAAGTGGGTGGACCAGAAATATCCGCACACAAGAAGAATCCCAATTGCGGGAATGGCTTACTGCTTTGCGCTTGCATATATAGCGGAGAGGTACTTCGGAATTGCAGATATTACAGGAGCATATGTAGCCGGAATTATCCTTTGCTCAATCAATGACTCAGATTACATTGCAGAGAAGATGGATATCAATTCATACATGCTTTTTGGTCCGATATTCTTCGCCAGCATCGGACTTAAGACAGATATCAGCCAGATGAGCATGAGCCTGCTCCTCTTCTCAATAGGATTCGTAATTGTAGCATTAATAAGTAAGATTATCGGCTGTGGACTTGTGGCAAAGGTGTGCAGATTCTCCAATTCAGATTCGATTAAGATAGGTATCGGCATGATGACCAGAGGTGAGGTTGCACTTATTGTTGCTCAGAAGGGACTGGCTGTGGGATTACTTACGGATGTATATTTTACCTGTGTAATTCTGCTTATCATTGTTTCTTCGATTGCAACACCTATCCTGTTAAAATTATTATATGCTAAAGAGGATACAGGAAAAGCGACAAGAGACCATGAGGCCTTTCTGTACAGAAGTGATCGGGAAGAGGATTAATGAAGGATATAGAATATATAGATTTAGATATAATTGAGCCTGATGTTAAGCAGACAGAGACTAAGAGGGCGGAAAGAAAAAGCTCAAACAGGAGACGAAAGAAGAAAAAAAGATATGTGGGATATGTTATCCTGTCACTTCTTTTAATCACTTCCGTAACAGTCGGCTCGCTCTATGCATACCTTTACTATGATGAGAAGAAGGATTTGGAGAAAGCCATTCAGGATGCCGAGCAGGCAACAGAGGATTATGAAGAGCTCTTATCAGAACTTGAGAGTGACGGATATATCCCCAAGGATGAAGTTGATGATATGATCAATCAGAATACGGTTAGTATCAAGGATAAAATACGCAGTTACCTTGAGAACGGAGACGGTGTACTTATGATGCTTGAGAATCTGTATGATGATATGATCGTTGTTCCGAATTCCGGCAGATACAACTTCTTCAATATTGACAGCACACTTAAGGCAAGTGAGATAGATAAGTCAAAGCTTTGCTATCCTGTTAAGAATGAAGAGACCGGAAAATATGAGGGTGAGGCCTCATATGACGATGGCAGTGTAAAAGCCAAGAAGGTCATTGACGTATCCAAGTTCCAGGGAGATATCGACTGGCAGAAAGTTAAGGACGACGGAGTTGAAGCAGCCTATATAAGACTTGGTTACAGAGGCTATTCGTCAGGAGAAATTGTTGTTGATGAGAAATATGAAGAAAATATTTCAGCCTGCAACGATATTGGAATGGACTGTGGTGTTTACTTCTTTACAGAAGCATTGAATGAAGATGAGGCCAGGGAAGAGGCTGACTTCTGTATAGAGAATCTGGGTGAATATTCTACTACACTACCCATAGCAATCGATGTCGAAGAGTCGGCCAATGTAAGTAAATCAAGAACCAAGGATCTGTCTGTGGAGCAGAGGACTCTCAATGTGATAGCCTTCTGTGAAAGAATACGGGAAAAGGGTTATGAGCCTATCATCTACGGTAATCTCAAGTCACTTATGATAATGACGGATTTAAGCAAATTGGAGGAATATGACAAGTGGTTTGCCTACTATCATTATCCGTTAAGATTTCCGTATAAGATAAAGATGTGGCAGTATTCTGCTACAAGAAGAGTTGACGGAATAGAAGGAGATGTAGATCTTAATCTGATGTTCTACTAGGAGACTTATGAAGAAAATTGTACTTACGGGTGGCGGAACCGCAGGCCATGTAACGCCGAATATTGCCTTGCTTGAGAGCCTTAAGGAGAATGATTTTGAGGTAAGCTATATAGGTTCATATAACGGAATAGAGAAGAGTCTTATTGAAAAAGAGAATATTCCCTATTATGGGATAGCTACGGGTAAGCTCAGGAGATACTTTGATTTAAAGAACTTTACGGATATCTTCAGGGTTCTGAAAGGATACTTCGAGAGTAAGAAGCTTCTAAAAGAATTAAAGCCTGACATAGTATTCAGTAAGGGCGGTTTTGTTGCAGTACCGGTTGTAAGGGCAGCAGCAAAGCTTAAGATTCCGTGTGTAATTCATGAATCGGATATGACGCCCGGACTTGCCAACAGGTTATGTATCCCGGTTGCGGCTAAGGTATGCTGCAACTTCCCTGAGACAGTAAGTATGTGTCCCGCCAACAAGACAGTATATACAGGTTCACCCATAAGGTCGCAGCTTTTTGACGGTGACAGGGAGAGAGGCCGTGTTTTATGCGGATTCGATACGGATAAACCGGTAATAATGATAATCGGAGGTTCCCAGGGAGCTGCAAGCATCAATCAGAATGTCAGGGAATGCCTGGACAGACTGTTGGACAGATTCAATATTGTTCATCTGTGCGGCAAGGACAAGGTAGACAACATGATGCTTGATATTAAGGGATATAAGCAGTTCGAATACTTGAACGATGAGCTTAAGGATGTATATGCCTTGGCCGATATCGTAATCTCAAGAGCGGGTGCCAATGCCATTATGGAAATCTTAGCACTGAGTAAGCCCAATATCTTAATTCCGCTTGCTTCGGGAAGCAGGGGAGATCAGCTGCTTAATGCCGCCTCCTTTGAGGAAAAGGGATATTCCATGGTTATTAAAGAGGAGGCCCTCGACCCCGGCTGCATGATTGACACGATAGATAAGCTTTATGAAAACAGGGAAGAATATATCGCGAATATGAAAAAACAGGCTGCGATTAATCCTGTTGACAAAATAATAGGTATTATTCTGGAGGAAGTATGAAGATAGTAGAACTAGACAGAGAGACTCTGGGGTATGATATTGATACCTCCGTTCTCAAAACCATTGGAAGCTTCGAGGAGCATGAAGCCGCAGACCTTGAGACTACAAGGGAATATATTAAGGACGCTGACGTTATCATCTTTAATAAGACTAAGATGAATGAGGAGCTTCTAAAGGATGCTCCCAATGTTAAGCTACTTGCAATAACCGCAACAGGCTTTGATAATATTGACCTTGAGTATTGCAAGAGCAGGGGAATCGCCGCAGCCAATGTTAAGGCTTATTCGACACCGGCGGTTGCACAGCATACCTTTGCAATGGCACTCTTTATTCTTGAGAAGATAAGCTACTATGACGAATATGTAAAAAGCGGCAAATACTCATCGCAGTCAGGCTTTTGCAATTTTGATGAGAAATACAATGAGCTTAGCGGTAAGACCTGGGGAATTATCGGAATGGGCAATATAGGAAGAAGTGTTGCTAAGATTGCTGAGGCCTTCGGCTGCAAGGTAATCTTCTATTCCGCTTCAGGCAACAGCACCTGCACAGATTATGAGAGGGTAGATCTTGATACCCTTCTTAAGGAATCGGACGTATTATCAATCCATTGTCCCTTGTCGGACAGAACAAGGAATCTGATTAACCGTGATACCTTAAAGCTTATGAAGAAAAGTGCGATTCTAATTAATGTTGCAAGAGGTCCGGTTGTAAACGATGCAGATTTGGCCGAAGCACTAAATAACGGAACAATCGCAGGCGCAGGTCTTGATGTACTTGGAGTTGAGCCTATGGAGAAGGACAATCCGCTTGGGCTAATCAAGGACAGCAGAAAGCTTCTCATAACTCCGCACATGGCATGGGCAAGCGTTGAATCAAGACAGAGATGCTTTGATGAGGTATTATTAAACATCAAGGCTTTTATTGAAGGCAGAGAGAGAAATAGATTAGTATAAGGAGAAAACATGAGCGAAATTAAAGACATCAATCTGTACGAATCGGGAGAAAGAAAAATAGAATGGGTTAAGAGAAACTGTGACCTTCTTCGTATGCTTGAAGAGGAGTTTAGTGTAACGAAGCCTTTTAGCGGCAAGAAGGTGGCACTGTCAGTTCATCTTGAAGCCAAAACCGCATATCTGTGCAAGGTTTTGGCTGCAGGCGGAGCTGAGATGTACATCACCGGCTCCAACCCACTGTCTACCCAGGACGACGTTGCAGCAGCTCTTGTTAAGGCAGGTCTCAACGTATTCGCATGGCACGGAGTAACTGATGAAGAATATAGCAGACACATCAGAAGTGTCTTAAGTGTAGGTCCCAATATCATTATCGACGATGGCGGTGACCTTGTTCACATGATGCATACCGAATTCAGAGACTTAATCCCGAATGTTATCGGAGGATGTGAGGAGACAACAACAGGTATTATCAGACTTGAGGCAATGAATAGGAAGAATGAGCTCAAGTTCCCTATGGTCAGAGTAAACAATGCAGACTGCAAGCACCTCTTCGATAACAGATACGGTACAGGCCAGTCAGTGTGGGATGGAATCAACAGAACAACTAATCTTATCGTTGCAGGCAAGTATGTGGTAGTAGCAGGCTATGGCTGGTGCGGTAAGGGTGTTGCCATGAGAGCCAAGGGTCTTGGAGCCAAGGTTATCGTAACCGAGGTTAACCCGGTTAAGGCAATCGAGGCTATCATGGACGGCTTTGATGTGATGCCTATGAGAGAGGCAGCAGCCTTAGGAGACTTCTTTGTAACAGTAACAGGCTGTGACAAGGTCATCAGCACTGAAGACTTCAAAGTTATGAAGGACGGAGCAATCTTGACCAACGCCGGACATTTCGACTGTGAGGTTGATATGGCAGGCCTTCGTGCAATGGCAGTAGAATCTAAGGAGATGCGAAACAATATCATGGGCTACAAGCTGCCTACAGGTCAGTGGATCTGTGTAATCGCAGAGGGAAGATTGGTTAACCTTGCTGCAGGTGACGGACATCCTGCAGAGATTATGGACATGAGCTTTGCGATCCAGGCACTGTCTGCCAAGTATCTGGTTGAGCATCAGGGAGAGCTTGACAGCATGCTCATTGATGTTCCTACAGATGTGGATATGGATGTAGCAGCAAGAAAGCTTGCATTTATGGGCAAAAAAATAGATAAGCTTACCGCAGAGCAGGAAGCTTATCTGAATGCATCATTATAATTATCTGTTATAGATAGATTTGAGATTATTATCTTTGCGACTGACAAAGATTTCAGAGAAGGCGGGTAGAAATCCTGATTTCACTCCCACGCTTCTGCTTAGAGCGTGAGATTCGGCTGTGCCGTAGAAGGGTAGATAACCGTCTTCTCTTATTTTCTGCTTAAGGCCTCTGACAAGGCGCGTGGCAAGACCCTCTCCACGGTAAGCCGGAAGAACATCAATACCTATCTGTCTGGTATATAGACCGTCCAGACTTGCGCCACTCATTCCTTTATAGAAGCCTTTACCGTCGGGAGCGCCGAGACCATATACATCGGGCTGAGTAGGCGAGTAACAGAGAGCATTGTTAAAAGGATTCTTATCCTTAAATGCCGCAATCTCATCCTCACTAAACCACTTCCAGTCAGACGGGATCTCAATAGTGTAATCATCCTCATCGGGCAGGAAGTAAATATGTGTATCCACAATCTCACGATTGAACTCATTAAGAATACAGTCAATCTTCCTAAGCCTTCCGTAGTTGAAGAACCACTCAGCCGGATAATCCTTCAGTATCTCAATAAAGCCGTCAATCGTATCCTCATTGGCCATAACATAGGCCGTTCCCATGAACACCACGACTCTGAAGAAGGGGTCCATCTTATTAATCACGCGTGAGCCCGGAAGCACCACAGAGGGTGCTATATACAGATCATCCTTGACCTTAATTGCTTCCGATACATTACAGTCAAGATAGATCTGCTTAAGCATTGTATCAAAATCATTCTTACTTATTCTCATGAATAACCTCTTTCTATTTTCCTATTATTTTTTTTAGGTACGGAATCTTACCGATTATCATTGACAGTATTAGTGACAAGGCGGCTACGATCACCGTTTCCAGAATGTTGCGCAAGGCAGAATAGGAAAGAGAATCGGTTATCTGTCTAAACAACAGTATTGTTGTATACCCGCTAATCAGATAGATTCCCAGGCTGTATCTTCCCATACGGGAAAAGAGCGGGAATTTATATTTTGGAAGCAATTTGGTTAAAAGCTTAAACAGCAGTATAAAGAAAATGCTGCCTGCAAAGCCGATAACGGTTCTGTATATATCAATAATTAACTGTTTATACCAGATATTCTTGGTAATACGATAGCCGCTTACATAAATAAAGGCTTCTCTCCTGTATGGCAGAAACAGGATAATAAATACCAGTCCGCAGAGCAGTACCGTAAGCGGAAGTCTCTCATATACTTTACTTAGCCGTGAAGTCAGTAGCTCGAAATTTTTACAGAAAAGATATGCTGTCACATAGAAGGTGAGCATGTATTTGTAAGCGTGGAGGTTATATCCGTCGGGAATGAAGAAGAGAGACAGATATATTATTCCATATGCAATCAGTCTGTCATTGAGGCAATATCTTACAACAAAGACAACAGAAAAACAAATAATCATGGACCAGAGGAACCAGTGGTTGGTGACAAGCCTTCTTAAGAACATAGTGATGAAGCTAAGCGGAGTATAAGTCAGGTACCCCAGATTAACATTGATTACGGCTTCGCGGATGCATTCAAACAATGTCCAGACAAATATCGGGATGAAGTACGTGCCAATTCTTCTTAGAAGAAGTGTAGTTCTTTGCATATCTCTGTCTGCTTTTGCCAGTGAAATGCAGGCGAAGTAGCCGGCAATCAGGGCAAACAGCGGCATATGGAAGCTGTATATAAACTGATAGATTTTATCATCAAAGTAAGACATGTTTGCTGAGAAGTCGTAGCCGTTGCCCTCCTGGATGCAGTGTCCGTAGACGACCATAAGAATGGCGAAGCCTCTCACTATATCAGGTAGTAAATCTCTTTCCTTTTTCATGGCATCTCCTTGTGATTCTAATAAGAATATGATAACATATCTAGGACGGAGGTAAAGTCATGAACGGTACATTTTTGATACTGGCAGGCGGGCTGTTGGTAATAATCATAGCAGTAGTAATTGTAGCAGCGGTAAGCTCGGTTATCTCGGCAGTAGCCGGTGATGTAGAAGACGAAGAAGAATAATGAGGGGTCTCAACGATGTTGGGACTCTTTTTTGTTTCAGGTTAGGGGAGTTAAGGGCTATGGATTACGAGGATATTATTGATTATGAATATAAGGGCAGCAGAAGACCGGATAAGATGAGCAGCAGAAACAGGGCGGCTCAGTTTGCTCCTTTTGCTGCACTGAGCGGACATGACAGGGCAATAAAGAATACGGAAATGGAAGCAGAATATATCGCAGAGAATGAAAACAAAGGCGAAACCTATTACGATGATTGATGCGATTAAGGTTTTATGGTTAACAATCTGGTCTTATAAAAAATACTCAAACTGACAATATTAATAATACCTGATGTGTTGTATCTTAGGTCTATCAGAAATACGTAAGGAGATAGACTATGAAAAATGAAAAATTGCAGAAGGTAGTATTTACCGGTGTATTTGCTGCATTGTCATATGTAGTATTTACATTTTTACAGATTAAGATTCAGCTTCCCGGAGGAGATGCAACATCCATTCACTTAGGTAATGCGGTATGTGTACTCGGAGCTTTGATTCTCGGCGGACTCTACGGAGGACTCGGTGGTTCAATAGGAATGACAATAGGAGACCTCTTTGATCCGCAGTATATTATTTACGCGCCCAAGACCTTTGTACTTAAGCTTTGTATCGGACTTATCACAGGTCTTGTAGCACATAAGCTTGGACATATCTCAACAGAGACAGATAAAAATAAGGTTCTTAAGTGGACCATTCTTGCTGCAGTATCGGGATTGTTGTTCAATGTAATCTTCGATCCGCTCGTAGGCTATTTCTACAAGATAGTGATTATCGGCAAGCCTGCAGCAGAGGTTACTCTTGCATGGAATGTAGCCAGCACTTCAATCAATGCTGTTATATCAACGATTGTATCCGTTGTTGTATACATGGCTCTGAGACCGGCACTCAAGAAAGCAGGATTGTTCTTCGAAATCGGCAAGAAGAGTGAATAATATAAAGCCTTCAAATTACTACACATAATTAACGCCCGCAGACTAAGATGTTTGCGGGCGTTCTTGCATTAGGCCCTCTCAAGTGTTACGATATTTCTGTATGTGAATTAAGTAGAGAGGATATTATGATTCAGATAATTATACAGATTGGTGTCGGAGTCGGCATAGCCATTCTCCTGATATTTATTATAAACAGAATATTCAACAGACTATACAGGGTGAATCAGGGTATTCACCTTAAGTTCTTCAGAAGTCTTGCCAACGGATTGGTAGGAATAATTACAATATATTACTGCTGCTCACTGTTCAGCACGACCAAAGAGATTACCAAGCTTCTGTTACAGAGTGGTACCGTTATTGTGGCACTCATCACCTTCGCGGCACAGCAGGCCCTGGGTAATGTGATTAGCGGCTTCTCAATATCCATGACCAAGCCCTACAAGGTGGATGATAAGGTCAAGGTAATCTCGGGAGGCTCCGTTCTTGCAGAAGGTAAGATCACGGATGTAACAATAAGGCATACCATTATCAGGACTTTCGACGGACAGTCTGCCATTATTCCAAACAGTGTCATGGATTCATCTGTTATCATGAATACCAACTATACGGAAAATGTGGGCAACTTCTTAGAGATTGAGATATCCTATGGTTCAAATCCGGACAAAGCGATAGATATCATGAAGAGGCTAATCCTTTCACATCCTCTTACCATTAACGGAGAGGATATGGCAATCTTCGTTAACAGATACACAGCTAACGGCATGGTGCTTAAGACCTCAGTCTGGACCAAGACATTGGATGACAACTTCAAGGCCTGCAGTGATTTAAGAAAGAGTCTGGTTAAGGAATTTGCCGAAAACTCCATTATCATTCCTTATCAGACAATTACTATCGACAAATAATTATGAGCTTTAACATTGTATTACATCAGCCGGAGATTCCGGCCAACACCGGCAATATCGGGCGTACCTGCGTAGCAACAGGTACCTCTCTTCATCTGATTGAACCCCTGGGCTTCAGACTGGATGAGAAATCGATTAAGAGAGCCGGAATGGACTATTGGGAAAAGATAGACCTTCACAGATATATTAACTATGATGAATTCGTCATGGCTAATCCGGGCGCAAGAATCTGGTATGCCACGACCAAGGCGCACAAATGCTACAGCGATGTGCAGTTCTTAGACGGAGACTATATCATGTTCGGTAAGGAAAGTGCAGGAATACCGGAGGAGATACTGGTAGACAACGAAGAATTCTGTATACGCATACCGATGCTTGATGACATCAGAAGTCTTAACTTATCAAACTCCGCAGCCATCGTATTATACGAGGCGCTGAGACAGACAGAATTTCAATCAATGGAGAAGACGGGACACCTTCACAGACTGAACTGGAAGGATGCTTAGAGGAGGTAATTATGGTATATGTATTTATGGCAAACGGTACTGAGGAAATAGAGAGCCTGACCGTCGTTGACCTGCTTAGAAGAGTAGGAATAGATGTGCTCACCGTTTCAATTACGGGTGAGAAGATAATAAAGGGAGCCAGAGGAATAGAGATAGTCTGCGATAAGCTGCTTGACGAAATAGATAATGATGCAGACTGTCTGGTATTACCCGGCGGTATGCCCGGAACCACCAACCTGGAAAAGTGCGGGGTACTGATGGATATGGTAAGAGCTCAGAATGAGAAGAAAAAGTTAGTTGCAGCAATCTGCGCCGCACCTACAATACTTGGTCATATCGGTCTTCTTAAGAAGCATAAGGCATGCTGCTATCCCAACATGGAGGGAGAGCTTGACTGCAGGGAGGTGACCTATTCAAATGTAACGGTATCTGACAATATCATTACAAGCAGAGGCTTAGGTACTGCAATAGATTTCTCCCTTACAATAACAGAGTTATTAACAAACAAGGCGACAAGCGACTCGTTGGCTTCTAAGATAGTGTATAACAAATAATAAAAGGAGAACTCTTCATGAAGAGAAAAACAGTAAGTATTCTTATCGCTCTTTCATTAACAATGCTTCTTACTGCCTGCGGCAGTGAGGCAAGCGTCGATGCTGAGACCAATCCCGAAGGAAATATAAGTACTGCAGAGGCTTCCGCGAAGGAGGAAGATACAGCTGCAGATAATGAAGAAGCAGAGGCAACGGGTGAGAGCACGGGCGGCAATTATATATCTCCGCTTCCGGTAACGGTGGATCTGTCTAATCCTGAGGATATGGTGGCACCGGTAAAGTTTATTAAGGATGGCTTCAACACGGAGAGTGGAGAGCTTACCTTTACGATGTATTCCATCGACAGATATGATTCGGTTCAGATAAGCATGCTTCAGATAGGAGACATCCTCAAATATGACGGCGCAGATATTAAGGTCGAATCAATAGAGGATGTGAACGGAAGCCTTGTGATAAACGGCGGATTAGAGCTTGGCGGCTGTGACCTCAAGCCCGATGATGGCGGTACCTATGTAGGTCAGGGCATGGATGACTACCCGACCTATACCGAAATCGGTGTTCTTACACTGCCCTTAAGTGAAGCGCTAATATTCAGCGACGCAATAGATGACCCCAACAACCCCAGGCAGGTGAACAAGGAGGGTCTTGCGGATTACCTTGAGGGACTGGATGAATCGGACGGCAAATATTTCTTCCCGGGCAATACCACACTTGAGATCAGAAACAGTCAGATAATCAATATCACAAGAAGATGGGTGCCCTAAGCAGAGGACAGATATGAGTATAGTAATGAGCATTCTTGATATACTTGGCACGGTAGCCTTCTCCCTGTCGGGTGCCATAGAAGCCATGAAGAAGAGGATGGATATGCTGGGCGTACTTGTGCTCGGTCTTATCACTGCAGTCGGTGGCGGAATAATAAGGGATATAATAATCGGCAGGTTTCCTCCCACGGTATTTCGTAGCCCTAACAATGCCTTAATTGCGATAATCACGGCCCTGACAGCATTCTTGGTTGCCGCGATTTTCAATAAGAAGAGCATCTGGAAGGCGGGCGTGCTCAACTGGATATTGTATATCTCAGACGCCATAGGACTCGGTGCCTTCACGGTTCACGGAATCCGGTTTGTTGAGCATAATACAGGCTATACAAGCTTTGCCCTGCTATTGTTTGTCGGAGTGATCACAGGTGTCGGTGGCGGAATCTTAAGAGATATATTCGCAGGCAACATGCCCTTCATATTCAGGAAGCATGTCTATGCGACGGCCTCAATTGCGGGCGCACTGTGTTATCTCCTTCTTTGCAAAATCGCGGGAACTGAGATATCGACAGTTGTCAGTGTGTTGTTGGTGGTGGTAATCAGAATTCTGGCGACAAAATATGAATGGAATCTGCCAAGAGTAAACTTAGAGGATAATAAAGATAATCAGGAGGTAATATGAGATATTCATACAAAACACGAGGAACCTGTTCACAGGTTATTAATTTCAATATTGACGGTAATGTGATCACGGACATCGAATTCATCGGCGGCTGCAACGGCAATCTTAAGGCAGTCTCAAAGCTCTGCGACGGTATGACGGTTGAGGAGATTGAGAGTAAGCTTTTAGGCAATCAGTGCGGTATGAGGGGAACCTCCTGCGCAGACCAGTTTGCCAAGGCCGTAAGAGAGGCCTTAGAAACAACAAAGTAAGCTTTGAGTTCTTAATATGAGCAATAAGAGATTTATCACTATTTTTCTTACAATTCTATTGGGTGGATTCATATTTATTGGGGCGGCTAATTTTTTGGTCGACCCTATTTTCCATTATCATGCTCCCCTAAATAAGATTTCCTATACAATGGATGATGAACGCTATCAGAATAACGGAATCATGAAGCACTTTGATTATGACTGTATAATCACGGGTACCTCCATGGTGGAGAATACGAAGGCCTCACTTGTGGACTCGCTTTTTGATGTGAAGTCCGTTAAGACCTGTTTCATGGGTGGCTCCTACAGGGAGATAAGCGAGAATATCAGAGTGGGACTTAAGAACAATCCCAATGTTAAGCTGGTAATCAGGGCTACGGACGTATTCGATTTAATCTCCGATGCAGACAAGCATCCGAGTACCGACCCCAATTCAACCTTTGAATACCCCTTCTACATTACGGATGACAATTTGATAAACGATGTGGAATATCTGTTAAACAAGTCTCTGCTGTCGGACACCGTTAAGGCGGTAACCAATACATTAAAGGGTGTGCCCGGAACGGATTTCGATAATTACATGTACTGGCAGGATATGTATACCTTCGGAAGAGATGTGGTACTTGGAAGCTACGTTCGTGAGCAGAAGCAGGCAGAGAACACACCGTTAACCGAGGAAGAGGAGAAGCTTGTCAGGACCAATATTGAGAAGAATATAATAAGTCTTGCCGGGGATTATCCGGAGGTAACCTTTATTGTATGGATACCACCCTACAGCATGGCCTACTATGATACTGAGAATATGAGAGGTAAACTCCTTAAGGATATAGAGGCCGTGGAAATAGAGCTTGGTATGCTTAGCGAGGTTTCTAACATAGAGGCGTACTGCTTCATGGACAGGACTGACTGGATACTTAATCTTGACAGATACAAGGACGTGCAGCACTATGATGCGGCAATGAATGATGAGATAATGAATGCAATCGCCAAAGGCGAGGGCAGGATAACTAAGGATAATGTACACGAATACATGGAGGGAGTAAGGAAGCTCTACCTTGAATTCGATTATGATTCCATCTATGAGTAGGGAGAGGGAGAATGCTTTTTAATTCATATTATTTTGTGCTGATGTTTCTTCCTATTGTTCTTGCTCTATACTATCTGTCGCTTAGAATAGTTAGAAGAAGTGAGGAGAATAAGCAGGATAAATATCATAAGCTGTCATTATTTGTGCTTGTAATATCATCCTTTATTTTCTATGCCTATGACAATCTGTATTATCTTGTTCTTCTGGTCGCCAGCATACTGATCAACTGGTGTATAGCATGGATACTGAACAATAAGAGCAATACTAAGCCCGTGCTTATACTTGGAATCCTTATTGATGTCGGAATCATATTCTACTTCAAGTATTATGATTTCTTTGTTTCCAACATAAACAGTATATTCAGGGCGGATATCACTTTAAGGAATATTATTCTTCCGCTTGGAATATCCTTCTTTACCTTCCAGCAGATATCCTATCTTGTGGATACCTATAAGGGTGAGACCGGGGACTATGGCTTTACGGAATATGTTGCCTTTGTATCATTCTTTCCACAATTGGTTGCGGGTCCGATCGTACTACACAGCGAGCTGATAACCCAGTACCGGGACAGAAGCAGATGGAACTTTAATTCCGCTTCCTTTGCTAAGGGCTTATATACTTTTGCTCTCGGACTTGTTAAGAAGGTAATCATAGCGGATAAGTTCGGACAGGTGGTTACCTTTGTCTGGAGTGATATAGCAGCCAGAAGTTCTGTTGATATGCTCCTTGCATCTATCTTCTACACCTTCCAGATATATTTTGACTTTAGCGGATACTGCGACATGGCGATAGGAATTGCAGGTATGTTCAACCTTGAGCTTCCTGTTAACTTCAATTCACCCTACAAGGCCACGTCCATCAATGATTTCTGGAAGAGATGGCATATGACTTTGACCAGATTCTTAACAAGATATATCTATATCCCTCTTGGAGGAAACAGGAAGGGTAAGATCAGAACCTATATTAACATTATGATAGTCTTTCTTGTGAGCGGTATCTGGCACGGAGCTAACTGGACCTTCATATTGTGGGGACTTCTTCACGGTATACTTCAGGTACTTAACAGACAATTTAAGAACCTGTGGGACAGGGTACCGAAGGCTATAGCCTGGATCTGTACCTTCATGACAGTCAACATTCTCTGGATATTGTTCTATGCTTCTTCAGTATCTGAATTCGCTCTGGTACTGGGTAAGATATTTGCTTTTGACGGAATAAGCATCACCCCGATGATAGAGCAGCTCTTCGTCATGAACGAGATTCAGATGCTACTTAACATGTTAGGTCCCCTGGGAGCTTTCACGACGCTACATATGGGAATCTATATGTGGACCTACATAATCATTGCCTTTGTAATAATACTTATACCGAAGAACCTGCACGAGAAGGAATTCAGGCCTACGACGATGAAGGCTGTCATAAGTGCACTTCTTATGATATGGGCCGTAATCTCCTTCAAGGGAGTATCGACCTTCCTGTACTTTAATTTTTAAACCACAACTATTTTGACCATGAGTAAGAGAAATGCCTATCCTGAAATCTTAAGATGTATCTTCTGCATAATGATCGTGATCCATCATGCAGGACTACTCGGTGAAAGCGGAGCCAAGCTTCTGCCCTCGGCAGGAGTAATCGCAGACGCTTTCTTTATGATGTCCGGCTACTTTGCCTGCAGGCATATATTAAATCATAAGGATGATATAGAGGAGCCCTTTAGGTATTCCCTTAAGTACACACTTAGTAAGATCCGCAAGGTCCTGCCCTACACTACCTTCGGAATATTAATAGTATATTTCTTAGACTTCATTCATCTTAAAGGCTACTCTCTTAATTCGCTTGCAGACATGGCCTGCAATATGGCAGTCGAGCTTCTGCTCCTGCCGATGACCGGTATCATGAAGACGGATCTGATCAATTACCGCAACGCTCCTCTCTGGTACCTGTCTGCGATGATGATAGCTCTACCCTTCGTAATGTTTTTGGCTATCCGGCTTAAAAAGACCTTCTCTCTTTGTCTGGTCTTCGTGCTGCCAATACTCAATCAGCTATATATGATTAAGACCTTCGGTGGCGCCCTACCCTGGATGGACAACCTGGGATTATTCTGCAGCGGCGTACCAAGAGGCTTTTCAAGTCTGTGTATGGGCTTTGGCGTATGTTATCTTGCAACACTTTTTCAGGATAAACAATCCTTACATGGGAAAAACGCTCGTATTATGTTAACCATTCTCGAGATACTCCTGTTAATCAGTATTGTGGTATTTGCCCGAATCGGAGTGCATGGCTTTGGTGAGCTTGGCGTGATCTATCTGATATGGCTTATGCTTATCATTACATTCTCAGGCTTAAGCTATACTACGGAAATAAGGATTAAGAACATATCGGCAATAAGTATGCTGACTCTCCCTGTATATTGTATACATTGGGGGATATACAGATATGTTGCAACGTATCTTGGCTTCCTGCCCCTGGCTGTGGGAATTATTCTAACCCTTGTATTATGTATTGTTACGGCATATATACTGGTTAAGGTATGGGGATATATTGTCGGAAGCGGATTATATAAGAAAAGACAGGCAGGTTGATTATGCTACCGGACAGAAATTATGAAAGCTATAAGAGCAAAAGCTTTATAGAGAGATTCACAGGCCACATCAAAACAGTGCATAAGCACAAGAAGAATGTGAGAAGGGCCTGCTTCAGGATGGGTCTGTATTATCAGGGAATTGTACATGACTTAAGTAAGTTCTCGCCAACAGAGTTTATCCCGAGCGTAAAATACTACTCGGGGCAGTTTTCCCCCAATGCGGTGGACAAGAAGCTTACGGGTGCCTCCACGAGCTGGCTGCACCACAAGGGCAGGAATAAGCATCACTTCGAATATTGGACGGATTATTCGATGGGACCTAAGCCCATGATGCAGGGCGTGCGCATGCCGATGAAGTATGTGGCTGAGATGGTGGCGGACAGATATGCAGCCTGCATTGCCTACAATAAGGATATGTATGACAAGAAGGATGCCTGGACCTACTATAACAGGAACGGTCAGTATCTGGACTTTGACCCGGATACCAGGGCAGTACTTGAGGCGGCTCTAAAGACCATGAGGGACGAAAGCGAGGAGGCGGCATTTAAGCTTATGAAGCGTCTGCTTGCAATTACAAAGGACAGGGACTACGATGCATCGATTCTTGATAGGGCAGGATATGATGACAGTAAGCATCCTGATGTAGAGATCAGTATTAGTGATAAAGTGTTTTAATATACGGGGAGATGATTTATGAGATTTCCTAAGTTTCTTAAAGAAAACGGAACAATAGGCTTTGTAGCACCGTCCTTCGGTTGTGCGACGGAGCCGTATTATTCATTATTTATTAATGCACAGAAAAGATTCACCGATATGGGCTATAAGCTTTCAATCGGTCCGAACTGCTATGTTGAGAAGGGTATAGGCATAAGCAATGATCCGAGGTTATGCGGTAAGGAACTGAATGAGAACTACGTTAGCAGTGATAATGATGTGATCATATCCTGCGGCGGCGGCGAGCTTATGTGCGAGACGGTCAATTACATTGATTTCGAGGCAGTTGCCAAGGCTGACCCAAAGTGGTATATGGGATATTCGGACAACACGAACTTTACCTTCCTGTCAGCGACGCTTGCAGATACAGCGGCCATATACGGTCCCTGTGTGAGTGACTTCGGTATGAGTGATTGGCATGAATCCATTGAAGATGCCTTTGATTTGCTTTGTGGAAGGAAGCTTAACTTTAAGGGCTATAACGGATGGGAGTATGAGGGACTTAAGGATGAGAGCAACCCCCTCCTTCCTTATAACATCACTGAGAAATCCGTGATAACGACCTACCCGACATCGGACATCAGTATGGAGGGAAGATTAATAGGCGGCTGCATGGATTGCCTGATCAATCTTACCGGAACAAGGTATGACCGCGTCAGAGACTTTGCTAAAAAATATGCAGACGACGGAATCCTGTGGTTCATCGAGGCCTGTGACCTAAACATGATGGGAATAAGAAGAGCCCTATGGCAAATGAAGAACGCCGGATGGTTTGAGAATGTAAGCGGCTTCATTGTCGGCAGGCCGCTTCATATCGGAGAGGACATGATGGGGCTTGACCACATAAGGGCCGTAACAGATACGTTGTCGGAATATAACGTACCTATTCTTCTTGATGCGGATATAGGACATCATGCACCGATGATGCCGATAATTACCGGAGCCATGGCACGCGTTAAAGCAGCCGGCAATGAGTACAGTATAGAGATGAGGCTTGAGTAAAAATGCGAACAATTGATACAGAGACAATAATTAAGACGGTGAGTGAGATGTGCATCGAGGCCAGCCACTTCCTGACACCCGATATGAAGGAAGCGCTGAGTAAGGCTACGGAGAGTGAGATAAGTCCCCTCGGAAAACAGGTCTTGGATCAGCTGTCGGAAAACTTAAAGATTGCAGGTGAGGATATGATTCCCATCTGTCAGGACACCGGAATGGCTGTGATCTTTGCAGAGGTTGGAAGCGATGTTCATGTGGAAGGCAACCTAACCGACGCAATCAATGAAGGCGTCAGACGCGGATATGTGGACGGCTATCTCAGAAAGTCCGTGGTCAGCGATCCCCTGCTTAGGGTAAACACCGGCGACAACACTCCGGCGGTTATCCACTATGATATAGTTCCCGGAGAGAAGATAAAGCTCACCCTTGCACCTAAGGGCTTCGGCTCTGAGAATATGAGTAAGATATTTATGCTTAAGCCGGCCGACGGAGAAGAGGGAGTAAAGAGTGCAATTCTGTCTGCCGTTAAGGATGCAGGTCCGAACGCCTGCCCTCCTATGGTAGTTGGTGTCGGTATCGGTGGGACGTTTGAGAAATGTGCGCTTTTGGCAAAAAAAGCTCTTACAAGAGAGGTAAATAAGCGCTCCGACATTGAATGGGTGAGGAATATGGAGGAGGAGCTGCTTGATAGAATCAATCGTAGCGGTATCGGTCCCGGAGGCTTAGGCGGCAGTACGACAGCCCTTGCGGTTAACATCAACACCTATCCCACACACATTGCGGGACTGCCCGTGGCAGTGAACATCTGTTGTCATGTAAACCGTCATTCGGTCAGGGAATTATAGGAGGAGATATGGACAGACATATTAGTGCGCCACTTAAGGAGGAAGATATTAACGAACTTAAGATGGGCGATTATGTATATATTACAGGTACAGTCTATGTAGCAAGGGATGCAGCTCACAAGCGCATGATGGAGCTTCTGGATGAAGGAAAGGAGCTCCCGTTTGACCTTAAGGACAATATTATTTATTATATGGGACCGTCTCCGGCAAGAGAGGGAAGACCCATTGGTTCGGCAGGTCCCACAACTGCGTCCAGAATGGATAAGTATGCACCGAAGCTTTTAGACCTTGGACTTAAGGGTATGATAGGCAAGGGTAAGAGAAGCAGGGAGGTAATAGATGCCATTGTCAGAAATAAGTGTGTGTATTTTGCCGCAGTAGGCGGGGCGGGTGCCATTCTGTCCAGGGCAATTACAAGCAGTGAGATTGTGGCCTATGAGGATCTTGGGGCAGAGGCCATAAGGAAGCTTGAGGTTAAGGATTTCCCCTGTATTGTGATTGTAGATAAGGACGGAAATAACCTTTACGAGACTGCTGTAAGTCAATACAACAGAGAATGATTGTCTCTTTGTCAATATTTAGTAAATTATAGTAGGAACATAGACAACTTTATTGTGTAAATCCAATTTTTTTATGTTAAAATCAGTTTATGATATTACACAAGAGGAATCATGCATGGATGGTATTGGTTGGCAGGAGCAAAATGAATTATACGAATTTGTGAATAACCTCGATATGATTTCGGAGGACTCCTATACTTGGGTTACAAGAATTGATGATGATTATTCCTGGGTTTCTGATAAGACAAGAGTTGCTTTCGGTCTTCATGACAGCTGCACCTTTGATATGGAACACAGGCTTCTTGATTATGTTCATCCCCATGATAAAAAAGAGTATATAGAGGGAATTACCAAAAAGCTTGCTGATGAAGAGCTTAATAAAGATGACTTCTGTGTCAGGATTAGAAGTGAGCAGAAGGATTTCTGTTTGTTCAGTTTCCACACCAACCCTCTTCGCAACAGAGAAGGGAAGATGGAGTATCTGGTAATATCCATCAGGAATGAGAACGTCTTCAGGAACTTCGACCCTCTGACAGATCTGTTTACCGAGTCAAAATATGTCAGCGACCTGGCAGAGATTGTAACTCATTATAACAAGGTTGCGATCCTAGAGATTCATATAGAGGGCTTTGATACCATTAATCTGGTATACGGAAGAGATTATTCCAATATCCTGCTTCAGGACATTGCGATGCAGTTCATCTATATGATGGATGAAAAAAAAGCTGTATATCATTTAGACAGGGAGAGGTTCATCTTCATCCTTAAGGATGCTGAGAGAACTGAGCTTCTGGAGTTCGAGGGCAAGCTTAGGAGAATATTAAGCAACGGTATCATGTCTGATGGAAAACTGCGGTCAATTAAGATCGCTTCGGGAGGTATTCTTCTTGATAATTACCGTGCCGACATTTCATCTCTCTGTGGACAGGTTACGTATGCACTTAATCATTCCATAAGTGATCATCAGGGACAGCTGGTGATCTTCAATGATGAAGTTAAGACCAACAGAGGTGTAGACTTAGCGCTTATGAAGGTCATCCATCAGTCGGTTCATAACAGATGCAAGGGCTTCTATGTTGAATATCAGCCGATAGTCGATTCACAGACGGGACGAGTTAAGGGAGCCGAAGCACTGATTAGATGGGAAAGCGAGCCCTATGGCAATGTTCCTCCGGGAATGTTCATTGACTGGCTTGAGAAGGACCCGAGCATGTATGAGCTTGGAAACTTCGTACTTCGTAAGGCCCTCTCAGAGGTTAAGCCAATTCTTGATATTGATCCTGACTTCTTTATTAATGTCAATATTTCAATAAGACAGCTGGAGCGCAGGGAATTCAGAACAGCAGTGCTTAATATCTTAGACCAGACGGGTTTTCCGCCTAACAGACTCTGTATGGAGCTTACGGAAAGGTGTAAGGATCTGCCGCCGAAGCTGCTTGACAATGAGGTAAGATTCTTCCAGGCCATGGGAGTCAGAATGGCAATTGATGATTATGGTACGGGAAGCGCTTCATCCAATCTGGTACTAAAGGTTCCGATGGATGAGCTTAAGATAGACATGAGCTTCATTCATGATATTATGGACAATCCGAGGAATCAGGCTATGGTCCGCTCCATCCTCTATTTTGCAACAAGTGCGGGAATGTATACCTGCCTTGAGGGCGTGGAGACCAAGGAGCTTCAGGATTACCTTAGAGACTATGGTGCTACATGGTTTCAGGGATATTATTACTCAAAACCCATCAGAATAGATAAGCTGATAGATTATGTAATGTCTTCGAGGGAGGAATAGGAAATGCTTGAGAAATTATTTAAGTTGAAAGAAAACAACACAAATGTTAGAACAGAGGTTATCGGCGGTATCACCACATTTATGACAATGGCTTATATTCTTGCCGTTAACCCGTCATTGCTTTCTGCTTCAGGAATGGATAAGACAGCGGTACTTATGGCTACTGCTCTGGCTTCCTTCCTTGGAACACTTATTATGGCTCTTATTGCCAATTATCCTTTTGCACTTGCACCGGGTATGGGACTTAACGCATACTTTGCATTCACAGTATGCGGTGCCATGGGATATTCGTGGCAGATAGCCCTTGCTGCAGTATTTGTTGAAGGACTCATCTTCATTGTATTGTCTCTTACAAATGTAAGAGAAGCGATTTTTAATGCTATACCCCTTACACTAAAGAAGGGCGTAAGCTGTGGTATCGGATTATTCATTGCCTTTATCGGATTGCAGGGAGCACACCTTGTTGTAGATAATCCATCTACACTCGTCAGCTACGTTAACTTCAGAGGCACGATTCATACTCAGGGAATCTGCGCAATCCTTGCTCTTATCGGATTGTTCATTACGGCAATTCTTTATATTAAGAATGTTAAGGGTTCGATTCTTATAGGAATCATAGCAACTTGGGTTCTCGGCATGATAGCCGAGGCATTGGGAATATATGTGGTTGATGTTGAGAATGGCTTCTATTCACTGTATC
>SAMEA3663085__coassemble_305_pt1 | contig 22370 bp, 16 predicted proteins | sample SAMEA3663085__metabat2_high_PE_010 | metagenome-assembled genome bin SAMEA3663085 (sample SAMEA3663085) | pig gut metagenome | biome: pig gut; feature: pig-associated habitat; material: faeces | place: France | collected 2012
GTATTGTTACCGACCCTATAAGAAGGTTGGATGATTCGCTGAAATATCTTGAGGGTGGTAGTATGGATGAAGAGGCCATATATTTCGGTGGCTCTCATGAGATCAGACACTTAAGTACCACTATTAAATCCATGGTTGTCAAGATGAGAAAGCTTATGGATGACTGGCTTAAGGAGCAGGAGGAGAAGACCAAGAGTGAACTTGATGCGCTACAGAGTCAGATCAACCCACACTTTCTGTATAATACCTTGGACAGCGTTGTGTGGATGATAGAAAGCGAACGCTATAAGGAAGCGATAGCCATGATAACAAGTCTGGCATCACTGTTTAGGATATCCTTAAGTAAGGGTAATACCATAATAACAATAAAGGATGAGCTTACTCATGCTGCGAATTATCTGAGTATTCAGAAGGTCAGATTTAAGAATAAATTTGATGCAAGGTTTGAGATCGATCCTGCCATAGAAGATTGTATGACAATAAAGCTAATTATTCAGCCTCTTATTGAGAATGCAATCTATTATGGAGTAAATCCCATGGATGAGGACGGGCTTATTACCATCAGAGGATATGAGAAGGATGAAGATATATTCATCGAGGTCATTGACAATGGTATGGGTATGCCGGCACCTGTAGTTGAGAAGCTGCTGACGCATAAGAAGACAACCAACAGTAAGGGGTCCGGTATTGGATTATGGAACGTGAATCAGAGAATCAGGTTATATTTTAAGGGAGATTACGGACTCAGTATTGCAAGTGAACCTGATGAGGGAACTAAGGTAACAATTCATCTGCCAAAGATAACACAGAAGGAATACAAGGAGAACCAGCATGAACAAGAATAGAAGTGTAGTTATTATTATACTGGTGACACTGGTATTTCTTGTGACCGTGGAAACGGTATGGTATAAACTTGCTGAGAAAAAGCGAGGTACCAAGGAGGCCGTATCCATGATACTCTTTGATGACGGCAAGAATTGGGAGAATCTTAAGGCTGGGGCGAAGCAGGCAGCAGAGAATGCTAATGTCGATTTGAGTATTGTTGCCATGAGCAGTGAGAATGATGCTGATCAGCAGTATAATCTTATCGTCAATGAATTTAATGCAGGCGCTGACAGGGTAATAGTTGCGGCTGTTGATAAGGATGAGCTTGCAGCAAAGATTAACGGTCAGTATAAGGGGAGAATCACCTTTGCATTAAGCAGTATTGGTGATAAGGATTATGTTACGGTTGCCAATGACAATTACAAGATGGGTATGGAACTTGGATTAAGGGTTGTTGCGGATGCCGGCTCCAAGGAAGTGGCCATACTTGACCATGGAATCAACAGGGACTATCTTAATGAGAGGAAAGCCGGACTCCTGTATGCCTTTAATGACAGAGGATATCCGGTAGAGGATTGGATGATAACTCAGGACGGACAGGAATACTGCGAGGTCCTTAAGGATAAGCTTGTAAACTCGAATGTTGAGAAGATTATTGTAATTAATGAGGAAACTTTATCAGATGTGATAAGGGTTACCGACTCCATCGAACGTATAATAGAGGTATATGCAATAGCCAATTCCGATGAGGCTGTGTATCTGTTAGACAGTAGGAAGATTAAGCTCTTGGCCTTCCCGGACGAATTCGCTATCGGATACGAAGCGGTTTCTTTGGATAATTCTAAGAAACTGATCCAGTATAAACTGGTAGACAGAAAGAATATGTATAAAGGTGAGTATGAAAAAGTTCTCTTCCCGTTTGTTAAGTAGAATATATATATTAACGGTAATATTGATTACCACTCTGATTGTCGGTGTGTATTATTTACTCTCGGGAGACTTGATGGGTTCTACTGAGAAGAAGGCGATTAAGGTCGGACTGATCATGTATGATGAATTCGATCCCTTTACCAATCAGATTGCTTCCGTAACCGAAGAAACTTTAAGTGAGCTTGCATATAAGAATAATGTATCCATTAATGTTGAGGTTCAGTATTCCAATAAAAGCCAGCTTAGGCAGAATGACCAGGTCGCTGAGATGATTGCGAAGGACTATGATGTTATCTGCGTTAATCCCGTGGACAGAACCGATGCCATGCAGATAGTGGACAGCGCCAAGGAGGCGGACATTCCCGTTATCTTCTTTAACAGGGAACTTGTCAATGAAGACTTAAACCGGTGGGATAAACTATATTATGTTGGAGCAGACCCTGAACAAAGTGCCATTATTCAGGCAAATATTGTAGTTGATGCCTTTTCTGATGAGACAAGGATTGATGAACTTGATTTCAATCACGATGGTGTAATTCAGTACGTTATGCTCGAGGGAGAGGCTGGACATCAGGATGCGATTGTAAGAACCAGGGTAGCGGTGGAGAGAATAGAGGCAGCAGGCTTTGAGCTGGAGAAGCTTGGAGATGAGATTGCCAACTGGAACAGGGAGCAGGCTGCAACCAAGATGACCTCCATACTTAACGGACATCCCTGGCAGGTGGAGCTTGTAATTGCCAATGATGATAATATGGCGCTCGGAGCCCTCGATGCCATTGAATTCTTCAAGGTGAAGGATTATCCACAGATAGTCGGCGTCAACGGTAAAAGAGAACTTCTTGAATACATCGATAAGAACGTAATCCTTGGTACTGCATACAACAATGCACCGGGAAAAGGGCAAACAATTGGCCGAATGGCTTATTACCTGGGACTGGATATGGACATACCAAAGGATATATATCTTGTTGATGGCAATAAGGTATACATACCCTATGAACGGGTAGATAAGTCCAATGTTAGTGAATACTTTGAAAAGTCCATAAATTAGTTTTAAGTAGAGAAATTTTGTGTTTGCATATTAACAAACGGAGGCATTATGTTGAAGATATTTTTGGTTGAAGACGAATATGTGGTTCGCGAGGGTATTAAGAATATTGACTGGGCAAGCCATGGGTATGATTTTGTAGGTGAGGCGTCCGACGGAGAGATTGCTTATCCGATGATAGATAAACTTAAACCCGACATAGTAATTACGGATATTAAGATGCCATTTATGGACGGTCTGGAACTAAGTAAACTTATTAAGAAGGATTTTCCCCAGATAGAGATAATTATCCTGTCAGGCTATGCGGAGTTTGAATATGCAAGAGAGGCGATCAATATAGGAGTGGCTCATTATCTTACCAAGCCAATAAGTGCGGAGCATCTGATTGGGGAGGTGGATTCCCTTGCACATAAGATTGAAGAGAGAAAGAAGGACCGGGCCTTCAGGGAGAAATATCTTCAGGATATGAAGGAGAATATGGAGAAGGAGAGGAATAATCTCTTCAATATCATGGTAACTCAGAGCAGACCGGTTACGGATATTCTGGAAATGGCGAGCAAGCTTGACATATCACTGTCTGCACTGTTTTTCAATGTTGTGCTTATGAAGATTATGTCTAAGAACCATTCGGAGGAGGAATACTCAGAGAGCGTAATAAAAGTCAGAGACCGGGCGATGGATTATATTCATAAGAATGAAATACTGATGTTTGACAGGGGAATAGAAGGAGTTGCACTGGTATTCAAGGCAGGCAGCAGGGAAGAGATTGAGATTGTAAGAGACAGGGCAATTGCAGAGCTTACAGCAATTTTTGAAATGTTCCCTTCGATCAGGTATTTCGGTGGCATCGGAACGACGGTCAGCAGGCTCAGGGAGATAGGAGAATCCTTCGAGGCAGCCGGTCATGCTTTTGCACATCGATTCTTCAAAGAGGATTCGGTATTTGTCAAATACAATGAGATAAGCCCTGAATCAGTAAATACAGCGGATTTTGATATAAGCAATGTTGATACCAATTCTATTGACAGAAGCAGGATCCTACAGTTCCTCAAGCAGGGGGAAAAGAGCGAGGTGACTTACTTTGTCGAAGAGTTTATGGAGAGCATGGGAGAGAATGCTGCCAATTCGTTCATGATGCGTCAGTATATAGCCATGGATATATACTTTGCGATTGCCTCCTTCCTTGAGGAGATCGGTCAGGACAAGTCGGATATTCCTGCCTTTGACCTTGAAGGAGGAGATATTAAGGATTCGGAGTCGCTGGAGAAATATATTGTTAATATTATTGACCTTGCGGTGGATAAGAGACAGAACAATGTAAACAAGAAGTACAATGATGTTGTGGAAACCGTAATTGAGTATATCAATGAGCACTATTCGGATGAGGATCTGTCACTCAACATGCTGGCGTCGTATGTCAACTTCTCACCCAACCACTTAAGCATGATGTTCGGGCAACAGACCGGCAAGACCTTTATTAAGTATCTGACTGACTTCAGAATGAATAAAGCAAAGGAACTGCTTAGATGTACCAATAAGCGAAGCGTCGATATAAGTGTGGAGGTTGGATATAAAGATCCTCATTATTTCTCATACTGCTTCAAGAAATATCAGGGTGTAACACCTACGCAGTATAGAAATGGGGAGAACGGCACAGAGAATCCGGAGGAAGAATAAATGAAAAGGTGCAAGCCATTCTTCAGAGATATGCCACTGGAGAACAAACTTAGAATTTCATATATACTAATGATTCTTCCGATAGTGCTAATGTTTGTTGTTAGTATTATACTGCTGTATCGTGAAAACAGACGATACGATGCCATGGTAGATGTAGCCGGAAAGGCAAGTCAGTTTTCGATCACCTTCAAGGATGACTTTGACTATGAATGTTATCTTATTATTGTTGAGAGTAAGCCCTACAGTGAGTCAAAGCTTAAGGATATGATAGGAGAAGCCAAGACCGTTGTTGACACTTTGAAACTAAACAATAACGGTGATGATGACAACGCAAGAAGACTTATGGATATTGAGAAATATCTGAACAATCTGAGTACCTATGTTGACCGAATTGAACAGAATCTCATTATAGGAGACAAATATGAAGAGAATTACGAAATATGGGAGAATGATATTCAGATTGTAACTGCTTTGATTAAAGAATCAATTCTTCAGTTCATATTCTTTGAGCTTCAGGATATTCAGATTATGAGAAACGATCTGAATGAATTCTTCTCCAATATGATGAAGATTATTGCTATTTTCGGTATTGTTATTATTGCATCGGTGATTGCGCTTTCGGACTATGTATCAAGAACAATTACCAGCCCAATTAAGTATTTGAGTAATGTAACCAGGAGAGTCTCCGAGGGCGATTTGACGGTAAGAGCCAATCTTAATGAGGGAGCGGAGGTCGGAGTATTGTCCGAGTCACTGGATGTCATGATTGGCAGGATAAATGAGCTTATCGAACAGGTGAAGGTCGAACAGATCAACCTGCGTAATAAAGAGCTTGAACTTCTACAGAGCCAGATCAACCCTCACTTCCTCTATAATACACTGGATACGATTGTCTGGCTGGCCGAGGCCGGTAAGAGTGATATGGTTGTCCATATGGTGGGAAGTCTATCGGATTTCTTTAGAACCACACTGAACGACGGTAAAGATATTGTCCCGATTAGGGATGAACTTAAGCATGTTAACAGTTACCTGGAGATTCAGAAGGTGAGATATCAGGATATCTTAGAATATGATATTAACGTGGATGAGACGGTGAATGATTATATTATCCCCAAGATCACCTTGCAGCCCCTGGTTGAAAATGCCCTATATCACGGAATCAAGAATAAGAGGGGTGAGGGGAAAATATCCGTAGTCGGAAGTATTGCAGCGGATGGAGACAGCTTCTACATAAAGGTAATGGACAACGGAATCGGCATTAAGCCTGAGAGACTGAAGCTTATCAACGATAAGATTGACAATGTGGTTCAGGACGAGAATGAAGTGTATGGATTGTACAATGTTAACGAGAGAATAAGACTTACCTTTGGCAGGGAATATGGAATTACGGTGGAAAGTGAATATGGTGTAGGCACCGCTGTTACGGTTAAACTTCCGCTCAAAACCTCGGTATCGTAAAAAAACATACCTCGATAATTGAAATATTAACTAACAGGTTGTTTGTAAAGAAAAAAACAAAACAACTTGTTAGTTATTTTCATTTTATCCCAATAAATAATGTTTTATGATAGCACTATCAAAGGAATAGGCCTTTGAGGAGAAAATGTTAAGGAAGGGTAAACAATTATGAAGAAGAAAGTTTTAGCAATGCTTCTTGCATCAGCAATGGTATTTGGACTTACAGCATGTGGTTCAAGCGCAGCTGACACAGCAGAAGCTCCCGCAGCAACAGAAGAGGCAGCAACAGAAGAGACAGCAGAAGCTCCTGCAGCAGAAGAGACAGCAGAAGCTCCGGCAGCAAGCGGAGACCTTATCAAGGTTGGTATCATCAACAACGATCCTAACGAGTCTGGTTACAGAACAGCTAACGATAAGGATTTAAAGGCTACTTTCTGTGAAGCAAACGGTTACGATGCATCATTCGCATACAGCCTTAAGAACGATGAGCAGATTACAGCAGCTCAGAAGTTCATCCAGGACGGCGTTGATTATCTCCTTCTCTCAGCAGCTGATACATCAGGCTGGGATTCAGTATTGAAGGATGCACAGGATGCAGGCATCAGAGTAATCCTCTTTGACCGTACAATCGATGCAGATCCTAGTCTCTATGAGGCTTCAATCGTATCTGATATGGCTTTCGAGGGAGAGAACACTGTTAAGTGGCTTGAGTCACAGGGTCTTGATGAGTACAACATCATCCACATTCAGGGTGTTATGGGTTCAGCAGCTCAGAAGGGACGTTCAGGCGCTCTTGATGCTAAGGTAGCAGAGAATGACAACTGGAACATCGTTACACAGCAGACAGCTGAGTGGAATGCTGAGACAGCACAGCAGATCGTTCAGTCAGTTATCGATGCAGGAACACCTTTCAACGTAATCTACGCAGAGAACGACGATATGGCTAAGGGAGCTGTAGCAGCTCTTGATAAGGCTAACATCTCTCACGGCGTTGGCAAGGACGTAATCATCATCGGTTTCGACTGCAACAAGTGGGCACTTCAGGAACTCCTTGATCAGAATTGGAATTTCGACCAGCAGTGTAATCCTTTCCAGTCTTCATACATCAACGATGTAATCCAGACTCTTGAGTCAGGCGGAACTATCGCTGAGAAGACAATCGTCATGGATGAGAAGGGCTTCGATGCTACAACAATCACAGCTGAGGATGTAGAAAAATACGGTATCTAATTCAAAACTATAGAATATAGATATGTGAACTAAGGCGGCATAGGCATAAGAATATAGCTTATGCCGCCATTTTTAAGAGAAAAAGGAGATATCTCATGAAAGATAATGCTGTTTTGGAATTGCATAACATTCATAAGAGCTTTCCGGGTGTAAAGGCATTAAATGGAGTGGAATTCACACTCCGCAAAGGCGAGATTCATGCTCTTATGGGTGAGAACGGAGCCGGTAAGTCCACATTGATTAAGGTTCTAACCGGTGTATATACCAAGGATGAGGGTGAAATTCTTCTTGAGGGTCATGAGGGACCTGTAAGCATCAAATCACCACAGGATGCTCAGCACGTTGGAATCAGTACTGTTTATCAGGAAATAACATTATGTCCTAACTTATCGGTTGCCGAGAATATGTATATCGGCAGAAGCGATGATATTCTTCAGAACTGGAAGAAGATGAATGAGGGCGCAGGAAAGATGCTTGAAAGTCTTGATATTCCTGCAAAGCCTACACAGCAGCTTGGAACCTGTTCCATTGCTGTTCAGCAGATGGTAGCTATTGCCAGAGCTGTTGATATGGACTGTAAGGTCCTGATTCTTGATGAGCCTACTTCATCACTTGATGATCAGGAGGTTCAGAAACTATTTAAGCTCATGCGTGATCTTAAGGAGAGAGGAGTTGGAATTATCTTCGTTACTCACTTCCTTGACCAGGTATATGAGGTTTGTGACAGGATTACCGTATTAAGAGATGGTAAATTCGAAGGTGAATATGAAATCAAGGATCTGCCAAGGGTAGAACTTGTATCCAAGATGTTGGGCAAGGAGCTTGACGATCTGTCAGATATAAAGGGTGATTCGGAGGTAAAGGTAATAAGTGACGGTGATATTCCTGTATTTGAGGTTCAGGGATTATCAAGTACTTCCGGAATCAAGCCGTTTGATTTCCATATCGGCAAGGGAGAGGTTAACGGATTCACAGGACTCTTGGGTTCGGGAAGAAGTGAGTGTGTAAGAGCAATCTTTGGTGCTGATAAGGTTATCTCGGGTAAGGTAATCAAGAACGGTAAGGAGATTAAGATCCAGAAGCCGATAGATGCCATGAAGAACGGTATCGGTTACCTGCCTGAGGACAGAAAGATTGACGGTATTGTAGGAGATCTTTCTGTTAAGGACAATATCATCCTTGCGCTTCAGGTTATGAAGGGCTTCTTCAAGCCGTTCACCAAGGCTGAGGCATATGCCTTTGCAGATGAATATATCAAGCTTCTCGGAATTAAGACTGCTTCTGCAGACACTCCGATCAAGTCACTCTCGGGTGGTAATCAGCAGAAGTGTATTCTTGCAAGATGGTTGCTCACCCATCCGGATTATCTCATCCTTGATGAGCCTACAAGAGGTATCGACGTAGGTACCAAGGTTGATATCCAGAAGCTCGTGCTTAAGCTTGCAAGTGAGGGAATGAGTATCACCTTTATTTCCTCTGAGACAGATGAGATGCTTCGTACATGCTCAAGAATGGTCGTAATGAGAGATCGTAAGGTTGTTGGAGAACTTTCGGGTGATGACCTTAATCAGACAAAGATAATGAGTACAATTGCCGGAGGTGAAGCATAATGAGTAATACAAAGAAAATGAGCATTTCCGATATCTTCGGAAAGCTGTTCAGGAATCAGATATTTGTTCCTATAGCAGCTATGCTGATCTTACTGATATTTAATTTGATTGCAGATCCTTCGTTCTTCAGGATCACACTTGGATACAACAGCGCGGGTAATCCGGTTCTTTCAGGATATCTTATGACGGTGCTTGACTGTGGCTCGGAGCTTGCAATACTTGCGATCGGCATGACGTTGGTAACTGCAGCTTCCGGCGGACAGGATATTTCGGTCGGAGCAGGTATTGCTATCGCAGGTAGTGCGCTTCTTAGGGTATTATGCGGTAACAACACAAGACCTGAGACTCTGAACGCTCCCATCATCGTAGCCTTCCTTGTAAGTGTTCTTGTAGCTATGTGCTTTGGAGCCTTCAACGGATGCCTGGTTGCATTTTTTAAGATTCAGCCCATGGTTGCGACATTGATACTCTATACTGCGGGACGTTCAATTGCAGCTTGGATTAACAACAATGAGCTGCCGATTGTTTCAGATGCGACCTTCTCATACATAGGAGGATTTATTCCGGGAATACCGATTCCCACACCGTTCTTTATTGCGGCTGCATGTCTTCTTATTATTGCACTTGTTCTTAAGTTTACAAACTTAGGACTTTATACACAGGCTGTTGGAATTAATGAGAGTTCGTCAAGACTGAACGGACTAAATCCTACCTTTATCAAGTGGTTATCATTTGTAATCCTCGGTATCTGTGTTGCTGTTGCAGCACTAATCAAGGTAAGTCGTCTTTCATCAATCAACTACTCGGTTATTGCCAAGGATATTGAGATGGATGCAATCCTTGCGGTTGCACTGGGAGGTAACGCACTAAGCGGTGGTAAGTTCAATATGTGGGCTTCCGTAATGGGTGCCTTTGTTATACAGCTTCTTACAACAACACTGTATAAGTTCAATGTTCAGTCAGATGCGCTTCCCGCTTATAAGGCAGTTGTAGTAATACTTCTTGTAGTATTCAGCTCACCTGTTGTAAGAGAGAAGATGACACAGATTAGTAAGAAGATGAAGAGCAGAAAGGAGGCAGCATAATATGGCTAAGAAACTGAAAAATATGTCAGATAGCAACCTTCTTCTGTTGATTACTATCGTTGTATTTGTATTAATGTATGCCGGAGCTATAATTTTCCAGGGAAAGGGATTCTTAAAGCCTCAGACATTCTTTAATATCTTAAATGCCAATGCAGCCCTTATTATTCTTTCATGCGGACTGTCACTGGTAATGATTACAGGCGGAATTGATATTTCCGTTGGTGGTATGACAGCACTTGTCAGCATGTGCTGTGCGGTATATTTGGACTTCAAGGGTGGAAACGTTGCTGTATCAATGTTAATAGCATTATGTATAGGACTGGCCTTCGGTATTGTTCAGGGCTTCCTGGTAGCATATCTTGACATTCAGCCGTTCATCGTAACGCTGGCGGGAATGTTCTTCGCGCGAGGTATGACCACTATTGTTAATACCAACCCGTTTAATGTTGCGAATGAGAACTTTGTAGCACTTAAGGAAACAAGAGTAATCGTTCCCGGTATGGGTTCTGTCAATAAGCTAGGTAAATATGTAGATGCATATGTTGAGATTGGTGTAATCGTTGCACTTATCGTAGTTATCCTTATGTTCCTCATGCTAAAGTATACTAAGCTTGGACGTGCCTTCTATGCTGTGGGCGGCAATAAGCAGAGTGCACTTATGCTTGGTATCAATGTTAAGAGAACCAAGTTCTTATCTCACTTAATCTGCAGTATCCTTGGCGCGATCGGAGGATATGTATACTTCCTCCATGTTGGTTCGGGAGCAGCTTCTCACGCTCAGGGAGCTGAGATGAATGCAATTGCCTCATCAATCATCGGTGGAACCATGCTTACAGGTGGTGTAGGAAATATTGTAGGTACCTTCTTTGGCGTACTCTCACTAAGTACAATTCAGAATATAGTATCATCTGCCGGACTTGATCAGGCTTGGTGGACAGGTATCACGATAGCTGCAATGCTTTGCATCTTCCTCGTAATCCAGAGCGTGGTTATGGCAAGAAAACACAGTCAGGTTAAGAAATAATAAACTCTCCTCAATATTATAAGCGCGGACAGTATTTTGTTCGCGCTTATTGAATTTTGATAAGATTTGACAGAATGGAGTATATTAGTATTATGAAAAGAATTAAGCTTAATAATACTATTGTGTTAATATTGTCGGTTTGTATAATCCTTAATCTTACTGCCTGTGGTGAGGCAAAAGTGCCCGATACTCAGGTTTCAGAGGAGACGGAAGACTTAGTAGTGGTCGGTTTTTCCCAGGTAGGCGCGGAATCTGACTGGAGAAAGGCAAATACGCAGTCTATGAAGGATACCTTCACCAGGGAGAACGGCTATGAGCTGATACTTTCTGATGCCCAGCAGAAGCAGTCTAATCAGATTACGACAATCAGGACCTTCATTCAGAGAGAGGTTGATTATATAGTGCTCGCCCCTGTTACTGAGGATGGCTGGGACACGGTTCTGTCCGAGGCCAAGGAAGCGAATATTCCGGTTATCGTGGTTGACAGGCAAGTTAACGTATCGGATGATTCGCTGTTTGATTGCTGGGTCGGCTCCAATTTCAGATTAGAGGGTGAGAAGGTCGGCGAATGGCTGCACCGGTATTTCGTTCAAAACGAGATAGACGAATCCGGTGTCAATATTGTTAATATTAAGGGAACACTTGGAGCATCCTCTCAGATAGGACGTTCAGGCGGCTTAAGCATAAGTGCCAGGAAGTATAACTGGAATCTGCTGGCAGAGGCAGAGGGAGAGTATACCCAGGCCAGAGCCAGAGAGGTTATGACCAATCTTCTTAATAAATATGACAACATAAATGTGGTATATTGTGAGAATGACAATGAAGCCTTCGGAGTAATAGAGGCAATTGAGAGTGCGGGACTTAAGATCGGGCCTGATATAGCGGATGGCCAGATAATGATCGTATCCTTTGACGGCGTAAGCGAACAGGCAATAGAGCTTGCCAAGGAAGGTAAGATATCCTGCATAGGGGAATGTAATCCTCTTCACGGACCGAGAGTCAGGAAGATAATAGAGAGTCTTGAGAAGGGCGTTAGACCGGAGAAGTTCGAATACGTTGATGAGTCGATATACAGCTCCATTGATTCGATAAGGGAGATTCAGGTAGATGAGAAAGATTATCCCATTACAATTCTGAAATGAAATATATCATATAAAAACGATACTTTATCATTGATTTTCGTATTTTTAATCAAACCTCCATAGGATAAGATAGTATGTGACAGATTATACAGGCTTATCCTAAGGAGGATTTTTTTATGATAGCAAAGAGAGACTATAAGTTCTGGTTCTGTACAGGAAGCCAGGACCTGTACGGAGATGTATGCTTAAGTCATGTAGCTGAGCATTCCAAGATCATTGTAGCTAAGCTTAACGAATCGGGCATTCTTCCCTATGAGGTAATATGGAAGCCTACACTGATTACCAGTGAGCTTATCAGAAAGACCTTCAATGAGGCAAATAATGATGATAATTGCGCAGGTGTTATCACATGGATGCATACCTTCTCGCCCAGCAAGTCATGGATTATGGGTCTGAAGGAATACAGAAAACCTCTGCTTCATCTTCATACACAGTTCAACGAAGAGATTCCCTATGAGACCATGGATATGGATTTCATGAATGAGAATCAGGCTGCTCACGGTGACAGAGAATATGCCCACATCGTATCAAGAATGGGTATTGAGCGTAAGGTAGTGGTTGGTCACTGGTCAGACAGTGATGTGGTTGAGAAAATCGCATCATGGATGAGAACTGCAATCGGTATCGTGGAATCAAGTCACATCAGAGTAATGCGTGTGGCTGACAACATGAGAAATGTTGCTGTTACAGAGGGTGATAAGGTTGAAGCTCAGATTAAGTTCGGATGGGAAATAGATGCATATCCGGTTAATGAGATAGCAGAGGCTGTGGCAGCCGTTTCAGTTTCGGATACCAATGCACTTGTTGATGAATATTATGAGAAGTATGATATCTGCTTAGAGGGCAGAGATCCTGAGGAGTTCAAGCGACATGTAGCTGTTCAGGCTCAGATCGAGTTGGGCTTTGAGAGATTCCTTGAGGAGAAGAATTACCAGGCGATAGTTACTCACTTCGGTGACCTTGGTTCGCTTAAGCAGCTTCCGGGACTTGCAATCCAGAGACTGATGGAGAAGGGATACGGCTTTGGTGCAGAGGGTGACTGGAAGGTAGCAGCCATGGTTCGCTTAATGAAGATTATGACTGAAGGTATCAAGGATGCCAAAGGAACCTCAATGCTTGAGGATTACACCTATAATCTTGTTAAGGGCAAGGAAGGTATCATCCAGGCTCATATGCTTGAGATATGTCCAAGTATTGCATCAGGACCTATTCAGATTAAGTGTCAGCCGCTGTCTATGGGCAACAGAGAAGATCCTGCAAGACTTGTATTCCAGTCTAAGGAGGGCAAGGGTGTAGCAACATCTCTTATAGACCTCGGAGACAGATTCAGACTTATCATTCAGGATGTTAACTGCAAAAAGGTTGAGAAGCCACTTCCCAAGCTTCCTACAGCGATTAACTTCTGGACACCGGAACCTGATTTCTACGTTGGTACAGAATGCTGGCTGCTCGCAGGCGGTGCGCATCATACAGCCTTCAGTTATGACCTTACATCAGAGCAGATGGGTGACTGGGCACAGGCCATGGGAATTGAAGCGGTATTCATTGATAAGAATACAAATGTTAAAGACTTCAGGAAGGATTTGATGCTTGGAAGCGTATATTACGGTAGGAGGTAATAATGGATACTAAGACTTTACTTGAACAGGGCAAGGGAATACTCGGAATCGAATTCGGTTCTACCAGAATTAAGGCAGTGCTTGTGAATGATTCGGGTGAGGTACTGGCAGGCGGCTCTCATGGTTGGGAGAACAGACTGGATAACGGTATCTGGACATATACACTTGACGATATCTGGGGCGGACTTCAGTCGGCGTATGCTGACCTTAAGAAGGACGTTAACGACAAATACGGAGTAAAGCTTACATGCTTTAAGGCTATGGGCTTCTCGGCAATGATGCACGGATATCTCGCATTTGATGAAAGTGATGAACTGCTGGTTCCGTTCAGAACATGGAGGAACACCATTACCGGTGAAGCAAGCAAGGAGCTTACGGAGATATTAAATTATAACATTCCTCAAAGATGGAGTATTGCACATCTCTATCAGGCTGTGCTTAACAGAGAAGTACATGTGAATAAGGTAGCCTTCTTCACAACACTTGCCGGCTACGTACACTGGAAACTTACAGGACGTAAGGTTCTGGGTGTGGGTGATGCATCAGGTATGTTCCCCATTGATATTGATACAGGCAATTATGATCAGAGCATGGTGGAGAAGTTTGATAAGCTGGTTGCTGATAAGGGTATTAGCTGGAAACTTGAGGATATACTGCCCGAGGTACTGACTGCCGGTGAGGATGCGGGAAGCCTTAATGCTGAGGGTGCACTGCTCCTGGATCCAAGCGGAGAACTTAAAGCGGGAATAAAGATTTGTCCTCCCGAAGGTGATGCCGGAACAGGTATGGTTGCAACCAACAGTGTTGGAGTTAGAACCGGTAATATCTCTGCAGGTACTTCAATCTTTGCCATGGTTGTACTTGAGAAGGAGCTTAGCAAGGTTTATCCTGAGATTGACCTTGTTACAACACCTGACGGTGCCTTGGTTGGTATGGTTCACTGCAATAACTGTACATCAGAGATCAATGCATGGGTTAACATGTTCAAGGAGTATTCTCTTCTCATGGGACATGATGTGGATATGAATGAACTCTACACCAAGCTTTATTCGGTTGCACTGGAGGGTGACAAGGACTGTGGAGGTCTGCTGTCTTATAATTATGTATCCGGTGAGCCTGTGACAGGCTTTGATCTCGGAACACCTCTCTTTGTGCGCAAAGCAGATGACAAATTCAATCTTGCCAATGTTATGCGTATGCATCTGTATTCAGCCTTCGCAACACTTGAGGTTGGTTTGGATATCATGCTTAAGGAGGAGAAGGTTAAGGTAGATACACTCTATGGTCACGGAGGTTACTTCAAGACTAAGGGCGTGGGACAGCTCTTCGCAGCAGCAGCAACCAATGCTCCGATTGCCGTTATGGAGACAGCCGGAGAAGGCGGAGCCTGGGGTATTGCCGTTCTTGCAGCGTATATGGTCAATAAGGAAGCTGATATGAGCTTATCCGATTATCTGGGCAATGTTATCTTTGCAGGAAATAAGGGAACAGTGATTGAGGCAGATGCTTCCGAGGTTGCCGGCTACGAGGCTTTCCTTGAGCAGTACAAGAAGGGACTGGCTATAGAGAAGGCAGCAGTAGACTGTCTTTACTAAGGAGTTTTTTAGGAGACAAATTATGTTAGAAGAGTTAAAACAGAAGGTATATGAAGCCAATATGCTTCTGCCAAAGTATGAGCTTATTACATTCACCTGGGGCAATGTCAGTGGAATAGACAGGGAATCCGGTCTGTTCGTTATTAAGCCGAGCGGAGTTGAATATGATGAACTTAAGCCGGAGGATATGGTTGTTGTTGACCTTGAAGGCAATGTAGTAGAGGGTAAGTACCGTCCGTCATCAGATACGGCTACTCATCTTGAATTATACAAGGCATTCCCGGAGCTTGGAGGAGTGGTTCATACACACAGCTCATATGCCACAAGCTGGGCTCAGGCAGGAAGAAGCATTCCCTGCTACGGCACAACGCATGCTGACTATATCTACGGAGACGTCCCCTGTGTAAGATGTCTTACCAAGGATGAAATCGAGGATGCCTATGAGACCAACACAGGCAAACTAATTGTGAGTGATTTCAAGGAGAACAGCAGAGATGTAGTTGCCGTTCCCGGTGTACTGTGCAAAAACCACGGAGTATTCACTTGGGGCAAGGACGCACATGAGGCTGTTCACAATGCCGTAGTTGTTGAAGAGGTTGCCAAGATGGCTTTCAGGACTGAACTTATCAATCCCGATGTTAAGCCCGCACCCTCTGAACTTATGGATAAGCATTATTACCGTAAGCATGGCGCGAACGCTTATTACGGTCAGAATTAAATTTATTTTCTTTTTTTTCATAACATCCCGGGTCCTCCCACCCGGGATGTTTTTTAATAAAAAAAGGAAAAACGCAAGGCACTTAGTATATATCTAATGTAGCTTTTTATACCTATTGAGGAAATGAAACATGAGTACAATAAGAGAGAGCTTAGAACTGTGGGAGAAGGAATCCCTTAGTGAATATGCAACACTCAGTATGAATTCCAAGGGAAGACTGAAGGAGGAGCCACAGTGTGATATCAGACCTGTATTCCAGAGAGACAGGGACAGAATACTTCACAGCAAGAGCTTCAGAAGACTCAAAGACAAGACTCAGGTATTTTTAACTCCCGAAGGAGACCATTACAGAACAAGACTTACACATACTCTGGAGGTCAGTCAGAATGCAAGAACCATTGCCAAGGCATTGAGGCTTAATGAAGATCTGGTTGAGGCTATAGCACTTGGACATGACCTTGGACATACGCCCTTTGGTCATGCCGGTGAGAGGGCACTTGATGAGATATGTCCCCTTGGCTTTGATCATAGTAAGCAGAGTCTTAGGATGGTAGATGTTCTTGAGAAGGATGGTCTGGGACTTAATCTTACAATGGAGGTAAGAGACGGTATTCTGAATCATCAGACAAGCGGAAGCCCCTTTACCTTAGAGGGCAAGATTGTCAGACTCTCCGATAAGATAGCTTACATTCACCATGATATGGATGATGCGATAAGAGGCGGTATTCTTACTGAGGATGATGTTCCTATTTCTATAAGAGAGGTTATCGGATATACCACCGGAGAGAGGTTGGATCACTTTATTCATGATACCGTTACCTTCTCAGGCGGCAGGAATGACATACTGATGTCTGATGAGGTATGGAAGGCTATGAAGGAACTAAGGGAATTCATGTTTGAAAGAGTTTATATGAATCCCGACGTTAAGAGTGAAGAACGTAAGGCAGAGTCTCTGATGAAGACACTGTATGAGTATTATCTGAAGCATTTGGACCGCTTACCCAAGGAATATCTTCAGATGATCAATATGGGAGAGAGCAGGGACAGGGTTGCCTGTGACTATGTCGCAAGCATGACCGACAGATATGCCATAGCACTTTATGAGGAGCTGTTTATTCCTAAATCATGGCCGACAGCCAGGTATTAAGGAGAAGAAATGTATTATCCCGATGAACTTGTAGAAGAAGTCAGAGATAAAAACGATATAGTAGATGTAGTCGGTTCCTATGTGCATCTTACCAAGAAGGGCAATACCTACTTCGGTCTGTGCCCCTTCCACAATGAGAAGACACCATCCTTTTCGGTGACTCCGGGTAAGCAGATGTATTATTGCTTTGGCTGCGGAGCGGGAGGCAATGTATATTCATTCATCATGAATTATGAGAATGCCACCTTCCCCGAGGCAGTTAAGATTCTGGCCGACAGAGTGAATGTAGCCCTCCCCGAGATAGAGATGTCTGAGGAGATGAAGAAGCAGGCGGGGGAGAAAGCAAGACTGCTTGAGGTTAATAAAGAGGCAGCGAAGTATTTCTATTATCTGCTTCGTAGCGAACGCGGCAAACGGGGATATGAATATCTCAAGAACAGAGGCTTAAGTGACGATACATTAAAGAACTGGGGGATGGGTTATTCAGACATCTTCTCAGATGACCTGGTAAAGTATTTGAGAAGTAAGAATTACCGTGATGAAGACATAATCAAGGCGGGGCTTGCTTCCCATGATGAGAAGCGTGGCCTTCATGATAAATTCTGGAATAGGGTCATGTTCCCAATCTGGGATATTAATCACAGAGTAATAGGCTTCGGCGGACGAGTAATGGGCGACGGTGAACCTAAATATCTCAACAGTCCCGAGACGATAATCTTTGATAAGAGTCGCAACCTGTTTGGTCTTAATTTCGCAAGAAGTTCCAAGAAGGGCAGAATAATTCTCTGTGAAGGATACATGGATGTAATAAGCATGCATCAGGCCGGCTTTAATGAAACCGTGGCAAGCCTTGGAACGGCATTTACATCCGGACAGGCAAGTATATTGAAGCGCTTCACCGACAATGTGATTCTGTCCTATGACAGTGACGGAGCGGGTGTAAAGGCAGCGTTAAGAGCAATAGGAATACTCCGCGAGGTCGGAATCAGTGCAAGGGTACTGAATCTTAAGCCATATAAGGACCCGGATGAGTTCATTAAGAACCTGGGACCGGAGGCGCTTGAGGAGAGAATAAAGAATGCACGCAACAGCTTTTATTTCGAGATAGACAATCTGGCCGGACAGTTTGATCTGTCGGACCCCGAAGACAAGACCAGATTCCACACCGAGATAGCAAGAATGCTGTGTCGATTCAGCGATGACGTTGAGCGCAACAATTATCTGGAAGCGGTAAGCGTTGAATACGGAATCCTTGCGGAAGCACTACGCAAGCTCACCGGGAAAATAGTTCAGGAGACCGGACTGGCAACCAGGCAGCGTATCGTTCTAAAAAGCGGCACGGCGGATAAGTCTGATCCGAATGAGGGAATAAATAAGACTCAGAGGCTTCTTATCACCTGGATAAGTGAGGAGCCGGACATATACAGACTTGTTAAGGAATACATATCCTACAAGGATTTTACTGATGAGGTCTACCGCGAGGTTGCTATGCTTTTGTTTAAGGACCTTGATGAAGGCAAACTCAAGCCCGCTGACATTATATCCAAGTTTATAAGCGAGGATGACCAGCGCAAGGTTGCAGCGATATTTAACACCAGACTTTTGGACCTGAACGGAAATATAATAGAAGGAAGCGCCGCTGAGAGAGCACATACGCTCAAAGACATTGTCCTAAAGGTTAAGGAGAACAGCTACGACTATTACAGTTCCAGACTGGGTTCGGATGTGGAGGCCTTAAATCAGGTTATAGAGGGTAAGAAATTACTGGAAAAATTGCGAAGGACTAACTTTAGTCTCTAGATGAGGAGTTAAGATGGCGAGAACAACTAAGAAAAAAGAAGAAGTAAAGAATGATTTTGTTGAGGAGATAATGGACAATCTCGAGATTTCGGATGAATATACGGATGACTCGTACGAGATGGATATCGAGAAATTCCAGGAGAAAATCAAGGAGCTCCAGGCACTGGCCAAGAGCAAGAAGAACGAGCTTGAATACAAGGATGTTCAGGATGTATTCCAGGATATTCCGCTTGAGGATGAGCAGTTCGATAAGGTTCTTGATATGTTAGAGGACAGTGGTATTGATGTGGTCAAGAAAGACTTTGTCGGCTCTGACCTTGATGTAGATACTGACGACCTCATAGATGAGGATGATATCGTACTCACTGAAGAGGACGAGGTTGATGTTGAGAATATCGATTTGTCTGTTCCCGAAGGAGTCAGCATTGAGGACCCGGTCAGAATGTATCTCAAGGAAATTGGTAAGGTGCCGCTTCTTAGTGCAGAGGAGGAAATCGAACTGGCACTCAGAATGGAGCAGGGTGATGAGGAGGCTAAGAAGAAACTTGCAGAGGCTAACCTCAGACTTGTTGTATCCATTGCCAAGAGATATGTGGGAAGAGGAATGCTTTTCCTTGACCTTATTCAGGAGGGAAACTTAGGCCTTATTAAGGCTGTTGAGAAGTTCGACTATAGGAAGGGCTTCAAATTCTCAACCTATGCAACATGGTGGATACGTCAGGCTATCACAAGAGCAATTGCTGATCAGGCGCGTACAATCAGAATTCCCGTTCATATGGTTGAGACCATCAATAAGCTTATCAGGGTGTCACGTCAGCTGCTTCAGGAGCTCGGAAGAGAACCAACCCCCGAGGAAATAGCTGAAGAGATGAAGATGCCTGTAGAAAGGGTACGTGAGATTCTGAAGATTAGTCAGGAGCCTGTATCCTTAGAGACACCTATCGGTGAGGAGGAGGACAGCCACCTTGGTGATTTCATACAGGATGACAATGTTCCCGTACCTGTGGATGCGGCTGCATATACTCTGCTTAGAGAGCAGCTTGAGGAGGTACTCGATACCCTTACCGACAGAGAGAAGAAGGTGCTCAGCTTAAGATTCGGTCTTGAGGACGGAAGGGGAAGAACTCTTGAAGAAGTTGGTAAAGAGTTCAACGTAACAAGAGAGAGAATCCGTCAGATCGAGGCTAAGGCCTTAAGAAAATTGCGTCATCCTACAAGGAGTCGCAAACTTAGGGATTACTTAGAGGATTAATATGGCTAAATTAAGCAAACGTATGCTTATGAACGTGACCCTGATCCCCCCGGGCGGACGGGTTGCCGATATAGGTTGCGACCATGCAATGGTACCGATTTATCTTGTAAGTGAAGGAGTGGCCGATTATGTTATTGCAATGGATGTCAATGAAGGACCGCTTGATATTGCAAGGAGTAATATAAAGAAGGCTAAGCTGGAAGATAAGATCGAGATCAGACTCTCTGATGGGGCAGAGGCGATTGAGCTTATAGACGGCAGTCCGGAATGTGATACCATACTTATTGCGGGAATGGGCGGTCATCTTGCACTCAGAATAATCGAAAGACAACTTGAAAAATTCAAGAGACCTGCGGTTGTTCTGCAGGTACAGTCGGATATTGAATATGTCAGAGAACGGTTAGATGAGCTTTCATTTGTCATTGAAGATGAGGAAATGACCATTGATGCCGGAAAGTATTATTTTGCCATGCGTATAAGGTATGATGATAAGAAGACTCATACATTAAGTTGTACGGAAAAAAAGTACGGGCCCAGGCTAATAAGTAAGGAGCATGCGCTTTTGCCGCAGTATCTTAGGGGGAAAAGGGCCAAATATGAGCAGATCCTGTCCGTTGTTAATGAAGAGAAGAAGGGCAGTATATTAGAGGAAATCAGGGAAATAGACAGTTTGTTAGGGAGGATGTATGGCAAAGGTTGAAATATCGGGTAAGGTTTATGAATATGATTACGGTACGAGTTTTGAGCAGATAGCAAGAGATGTTCAGGCTGACTATGATTCGACGATAATACTGTGTGTGGCCAACGGTAAGATAAGGGAACTGCACAGGAATGTTGAGGGCGATTGTAAACTCAGTATGATCACGCTTAAGGACTCTGCAGGTCATAAGACTTATGAACGAAGTGCAACAATGATATTTGTGAAAGCCTTATGTGATGTTATCGGCGATCCGATTAAGGGTAAGGCCAAGGTTGAGTTCGCAATCGGCAAGGGAATCTATATCTCGGCCAAGGGCGACTATAAGGTCGACAGTGAGCTGGCATCGGCGGTAGAGGAGAGAATGAGGGATATTGTTGCAAAGGATATCCCGATTGTAAAGAAGAACTATCCTATTGATGAGGCTGTGAGAATATTTGATAAGCTTGGAATGACTGATAAGGTTAAATTATTCAAATACAGACAGAGTTCTACCGTCAATGTGTACAGTATTGAGGACTATTCAGATTATTATTATGGATATATGGCTCCGAGTACGGGATATATTAAGTACTTCGAGGTTTTCCCGTATCAGGATGGATTTATTCTTCTTCTGCCCGACAAGAATACACCGGATAAGATAGATGTGTTTGAGCCGCTTGACAAGCTCTACAATGCGCTTGATATGTCGACAAAGTGGAGTAATCAGCTGAGCATTGATACAGTTGGTGACCTAAATAATATGATTGTCGGCGGTGACATGGAGAGGATGATTCTGCTTCAGGAGGCACTACAGGAGAGAAGGATTGGAGAGATCGCGGCAGAGATTGCGTCAAGGAAGGACGTAAAATTTATCATGATTGCGGGTCCGTCATCTTCAGGCAAGACATCACTGTCCTACAGATTAAGTATTCAGCTTGCTACGCTTGGACTCGTGCCTCATCCTATTGCACTGGATAATTACTTTGTTGACAGGGAGAAGACTCCGAGAGATGAGAACGGGGATTATAATTTCGAATGTCTGGAGGCTTTGGATGTAGAGCAGTTCAATAAGGATATGCTTGAACTTCTTGATGGTAAGGAGGTAAGTATGCCTACCTTCAACTTCAAGACCGGTAAGAGGGAATATAAGGGCAATACTCTAAAACTGAATCCTGATGATGTACTTGTGATCGAAGGGATTCACGGACTTAACCAGAAGATGAGCTATGCCCTTCCTGAGAAGAGCAAATATAAAATATATATCAGCGCGCTGACCTCGCTTAACATAGACGGACATAACAGAATTCCGACTACGGACGGAAGACTGCTTAGAAGAATGGTCAGGGATTACAGGACCAGAGGAGCGTCAGCAAAGCGAACTATAGAGATGTGGCCGAGTGTAAGACGAGGCGAGGAGGAGAACATCTTCCCCTTCCAGGAGGAAGCAGATGTAATGTTCAATTCGTGCCTGCTGTATGAACTTGCGGCACTGAAAGTTTATGCGGAACCGTTGCTGTATGGCATCAGTCCT
>SAMEA3663085__coassemble_398_pt1 | contig 18507 bp, 17 predicted proteins | sample SAMEA3663085__metabat2_high_PE_010 | metagenome-assembled genome bin SAMEA3663085 (sample SAMEA3663085) | pig gut metagenome | biome: pig gut; feature: pig-associated habitat; material: faeces | place: France | collected 2012
GCTCTCCATCGTCTCTCACCGGCTACTATTTCATAATATGAATCTCTGTCCTGAACAAGAATCGGCTGAATAAGCCCGAATTTCTTGATTGAATCTGCAAGCTCTGCAAGAGCTTCCTGGTCGAAATTTTTTCTTGGCTGCTCTCTGTTAGGCTCTAGCTTATTGATATCAACAAATCTGTCCGGTTTCTCTGCCGTCTCAGTATTCTGAACTACTTCCTTAGTATCAACTGAATTAGGAATTAATGAATCCAGTCCCTTACCCAATCCTCTTTTTGGTGCCATAATACCCCCAATTATCTGTTGTTCTTAATCACTTCCTTGGCCAGAGCTCTGTAGGCTTCTGAACCGGGCGCCTTTGAATCATATTCCAATACCGGCATTCCGAAGCTGGGAGCCTCCGCCAGTCTGGTGTTTCTGGGAATCACTGTATCAAATACAGTATATGCGAAGTTTGCCTTTACATTCTCAACAACCTGTGATGACAGATTAGTTCTTGAATCATACATTGTAAATACAACACCTTCAATATTTATCTTATTATTAAGTCTCTGTCTTATTAGATTAATCGTGTGAATCAGCTGGCTCAAGCCCTCAAGAGCATAATACTCACACTGAATTGGTACCAATACACTGTCACTGGTTGTAAGTGCATTGACAGTAAGTGTACTGAGTGAAGGAGGGCAGTCTATCAATATAAAATCATAACCATCCTTTACCTTCTCAAGCTGATTCTTTAATATGAACTCCGACTTCTCAATTCCGATAAGTTCAACTTCAGCTGCAGCAAAATCAACATTGGCAGGAATCAGTGATACATTCTTCACTACATCCTTCTTAATACAATTTCCTATCACGCTTTCTCCAAGCATCAGTTCATAGATTGTATTCTCTTCTTCATTCTTGTCCACACCCATTCCGCTTGTGGTGTTTCCCTGTGGGTCCATGTCTATTACAAGAACCTTCTTGCCTGCTTCACCCAATGCAGCAGCAAGATTAATTGTTGTTGTTGTTTTACCTACGCCACCCTTCTGGTTGGCAACAGATATTACTTTACCCATATTATTCTCCAATTCTGTCCATTCAATCGCGCAAGAATTATTATAACACTATTCTATTGCTTCTTCTATGATAAATTTGGATTGTAAATTGTTTCACATGTCCTGATTTTGCAATGTTTCACACTAACTTGACTATATTTTGGGTCTAATTGTTTCACGTGAAACATTATCTTGGGTTTACAAAATTATGTAAATCATAGATATTGGGATGTTTCACGTGAAACATCCCAATAAATTTTACTTTACGGATATAAGATCATTCTTGATAGCAAATACAGCCGCCTGTGTTCTGTCAGAAACATTTATCTTCTTAAAGATATTTGATATATGATTCTTAATGGTTCTCTCAGATATACCAAGTTTATCAGCAATATCTTTATTAGAGCCTCCTACAACTACAAGCTTTAATACTTCTATTTCTCTGGTAGTAAGTGTATCGATAAGATTTTCATCCTTATCCTTCTTTATCATAAAGTTATTAAATGCTGGTATTAATGACGGATGAATATATATTTCTCCTTCATTAACTCTGATAATGGCATTTCTTAACTCTTCAAAGCCTGCATCCTTAAGAATATATCCCTCTGCTTTGTACTTTCTTGCCTTAACAAGATATTCGACCTCATTATGGACAGTAAGAATAATAACCTTCTGATCCTTATTATGCTGCTTAATCTTGTCCAGAACCTCAAGACCATTCATATCAGGCATATTGATATCCAAAAGAATTATATCTGCAATATTATTATCTATTTCTTTCAAGTAATCAATACCGTTTGAATATTCAGCAATAACAGTCATATCTTCATTGAACTCGATTAACTGCTTAAGTCCTTCTCTAATTAATTTGTGATCATCAACAATAATAATACTTATCATATATACCCCTTTTATTTACATGTTGCCGGAATTTTTATAGTAATACTTAGTCCTCTGCCTGAATCATCAAACGAATCATATTCAACATTTCCCCCCATAGAAATGACTCTGTCTTTCATGATTTGAAGACCGTAATGTTTATCCTTCATAATACTATTATAATTAAATCCAATTCCGTCATCTTTAAACTCCAGAATAAGATGTCCGTCTTTATACATCATATTAACATATATATTTTCCGCATCAGAATGCTTCATCGAATTAATAATACATTCCGAAGCAACCTTATAAAGACTGTAAGATAATCTCTTATTTGAAATATCTATTTCCTCTATCTTACTATTAAACTTTATATCGGTCTTAACATCATATTCTAAAATAAGATGTTCCAGTGCTTCGGAAAATGTAAGATCGTCTAACTGCATAGGACGTAATATAGAAATAGTTCCTCTAAGTTCATCTATAACCTTCTTTAACTCAACCCTACTCTTATCAAGCAACTCCTTAGCAACAGTAGTATCCTTATCAATATATAGTTTTGCTATATCAATCTGATTGATAAGATATGCTAATGTCTGAAGTGAAGTGTCATGAAGCTCAGAAGAAATGACCTTGTTATAGAATTCAACCTGTTCAAAATATTTTGCACTCTCAGAATCAACATTAGAAATAGTAATTTGTTTCACGTGAAATAGTTACCTCAAAGGTTTCTTAAGTGGAATACCTGCTCTTCTTGGATATTTGTCATCCATAGGAGAGAGCTTTTCAATAAGAACCATCTTCCTGGTTAAATCAGTATCAGTTATTATAACATCCTCAATCCTTACATTGCCACCGGATAGAAGATTAATTGCATTTTTTGCTTCAATATATTCAATATCAGCCTTTTCGGATTTATAGGATACAAAGTATCCTCCCACCTTCACAAACGGCAGACAAAATTCAGAAAGTGTAGAAAGATTAGCTACAGCCCTTGATACACACAGATCAAAGGATTCTCTATATACTACATCTCTACCGTACTCCTCTGCTCTGCCATGAATAGCAGACACATCTGCTAATCCGAGCTCATCAACTACAGTATTTAAAAAGTTAATCCTCTTATTTAAGGAATCCAGTAATGTGAGCTTAAGACCCGGAAATACTATCTTAAGCGGTATCCCGGGGAAACCGGCTCCGGTGCCGACATCAATTACCGAATTAACAGCATTCATATCTATAACGGAAGAAATACTTAAGCTGTCCTCAAAATGCTTCTTAATAACTTCCTGCTTATCAGTAATTGCAGTAAGGTTTATTTTATCATTCCATTCAATCAGTAAATCGTAATATCTGTTGAATTGATCCTTTTGAACATCAGATAATTCTATTCCAAAGAGCTTCATATTATTTGTTTCCATTCTTAATATGCTCAAGATATACAAGCAAAACAGAAATATCGGCAGGGCTTACACCTGAAATTCTTGAAGCCTGACCGACACTTGAAGGTCTGAGTGCCTTGAGTTTAGCTCTGGCCTCAAGTCTCAGACTTCCTACATCATCATAATCAATATCATCAGGCAGCTTCTTACCTTCCATCTTCTTAAACGCTTCAACCTGAGATATCTGTCTCTTGATATATCCCTCATACTTTATCTCTATCTCGACCTGCTTAAATACATCATCAGGAAAAGAAGGTCTGTCATCATCTATCTCGGTTAACATAACAATATTTAATTCAGGACGTGCCAATAGTTCTGCAAGTGTTGAACCTGACTTAAGAGGGGTAGAATTATGCTCCAAAAGGAAGCTCTGTATTCGATTATTAGCACCCACAGACGTATTTTTATACCTTTGGATCTCTGATTTTATCATACAGCGCTTCTTCTCAAGTTCATCCCTCTGAACCTCAGTAATTAAGCCTATTTCAAAGCCTATGTCACGAAGCCTCAGGTCAGCATTGTCCTGTCTGAGAAGTAATCTGTACTCTGCCCTTGAGGTCATCATTCGATATGGCTCTCTTGATTCCTTGGTTACAAGGTCATCAATGAGTACACCGATATAACCCTCGGACCTGTCAATTATTACAGGCTCTTTGCCTTGAAGCAATCTCGATGCATTGATTCCGGCCATCAGACCCTGAGCTGCAGCTTCTTCATATCCGCTGCTTCCGTTGAACTGGCCACCGGCGAACAGTCCCTTAATATTCTTAAACATCAAAGAAAGATTAAGAATATTAGCATCAATACAATCATACTCAATTGCATAAGCATGCTTTACTATCTTACAATTCTCCATTCCGGGAACTGTACGATACATCTTAAGCTGAACATCTTCGGGAAGAGATGAACTCATTCCACCAACATACATCTCATTGGTAAATAATCCTTCCGGCTCTAAAAATACCTGATGTCTCTCTTTATCAGCAAACTTGACAACCTTATCCTCGATACTGGGACAGTATCTCGGACCGGTACCTTCTATTATTCCGGCATAAATCGGACTTCTGTCAAGATTCTCTCTTATTATTTTATGAGTCTTCTCATTGGTATAAGTTAAGAAACAGGATACCTGATCCTTCTGTATATCTTCAGGATTGGTTGAAAATGAGAAAGGTACTATCTTCTCATCACCGAACTGTTCCTCCATCTTGGAATAATCTATACTCCTTCCATCCATTCTGGCAGGAGTTCCTGTCTTGAATCTTCTTGTCTTAATACCGTGATTAAGTAAAGAAGAGGTAAGTGAGGTTGCAGCCATAAGTCCATTGGGACCTGTATAGGTTATTGACTCACCACATAGACATCTGGCATTAAGATAAGTTCCGGTACACAGTATCACTGCCCTGCATTCATATATTGCTCCGGTATTAATCCTGACTCCCGCAATCTCCTGATTAGACATATCTCTTTCATAAGGGATAATCTCATTCATGTCATCTATATGCTTCATGTCTTCCACAGTCAGAATGTCAGTTACCTCAGCCTGCTTAATAGTGAGATTATCAGTGGATTCGAGTACTTTTCTCATCTCAAGGCTATACATCTGTTTATCCGCCTGAGCCCTAAGACTGTGAACTGCCGGACCCTTGGATACATTAAGCATCTTGGATTGAATGAAGGTCTTATCAATATTCTTGCCCATCTCACCGCCGAGAGCATCTATTTCACGAACCAAATGTCCCTTAGAGCTTCCTCCGATATTAGGATTACATGGCATGAGAGCAATACTGTCAACACTAATTGTAAATATCACGGTATTAAACCCAAGACGGGCACAGGCAAGTGCTGCCTCACAACCTGCATGGCCGGCACCGACAACACAAATATCAACTTTTTCCCTAATAGTACTACTCATTATTTATTTACCCATACAGAATTTTGAGAAAATCTCATTGACCAGGTCATCATCCACCTCTTCACCAATAATATATCCAAGAGATGTATATGCACCCATCATGTCAATGGTATAGAAATCCTCAGGCATTCCAAGCTCAATACTATTAATAACAGAATTAAGACTCAGAATTGCATCATCAATATTTGCCTTATGTCTTAGATTGGTAATGATGACTTCATTGGAATTAATGACATTAGTGTCAATAAATAAGCTCTCAGCTACATTAGACAATTCATCAAAACCAATATTTTCCTTAGCCGATACCGGAATAATATGATAAGCTGATGATGCATTTCCTCTCTCTGACATAAGCTTATCGATATCCTCTTCACTTACAACCATATCCTTATCGGTTTTGTTAAGAAGAATTATCATCTTCTTATTCTCAGTCATCTTAATTATCTTGATATCATTATCATCAAGTTCTCTTGAAGAATCAATAACAAATAATATTAAATCAGCATCATTACAGAGAGTTATCGATTTCTCAATTCCGATATTCTCAATTTTATCCTCGGAATTCCTGATACCGGCAGTATCAATGAGCCTCAAATTTATATTACCAAGCTTAAGTCCCTCTTCTATTGAATCCCTTGTAGTTCCTTCAATGTCTGTTACAATTGCTCTGTCCTCACCCAAAAGTACATTCATAACAGAAGACTTTCCGACATTAGGTTTACCGACAATTACTGTTTTAATTCCGTTTCGAATTATTCTGCCGGTTTCTGTTGAATCAGAAAGTTTTGTAAGCTCTTTTAATAATTTATCTATTTTATTCCTGATTTCCTCAGAGTAATTATCAAGACTTATGTGTTCCGGATCATCAAGGGCTGACTCAATATGAGCGATCTCATATATTATCTCATCCCTGATTTCCTTAATCTTCTTATATACACTGCCACTTAGCTTACTGATTCCCGACTTAAGCGACAGATCATTTTCGGAATTGATCAATTCCATGACTGCTTCAGCCTGACTTAAATCAATCCTTCCGTTTAGAAAGGCTCTCTTACTGAATTCACCCGGCATGGCAAGTCTGCATCCATTTTTAAGCAAAACCGCAAGAACTTTCTTTGTTACATATATTCCACCATGAGTATTGATCTCAACAACATCCTCTCTGGTGTAGCTGTTAGGCGAACGAAATAGCGACACATATACCTCATCAATCACATCACTGTTAAATATAATATGACCGTAATTAATTGTGCCTGACTTACAGTCAGATAAAAGTTTACCTGACGGAGTAATAAATAATTTACTTACAATATCAATTGCTTCATCACCCGAAACTCTGATTATCGCAATTCCGGAATTATCAAGTGCGGTTGCAATTGCAGCAATGGTAGGATTCTTCATATATACAAAAAGAGGGGGATTAATCCCCCTCATTAAAAGTCTACTTTAATGTAATAACAACATGTCTGTATGGCTCTTCACCTTCACTGTGAGTAGTAACAAACTTATCATTCTGAAGTGCTGAATGAATAATTCTTCTCTCATATGGGTTCATTGGCTCTAAATGAAGCGGACGTCTTGTTCTCTTAACCTTGTATGCCATATTCTTAGCAAGGTTCTCCAGAGTACTCTTACGTCTCTCACGGTAATTCTCTGTATCAACCTTAACTCTGATATAATCCTCATTGCCCTTATTAACAACAAGTGATACCAGATACTGAAGTGAATCGAGTGTCTGCCCTCTCTTACCGATGAGAACTCCCATATCATCACCGGACAGATCAATATTCATCTCATTATTCTCAGCGTTGTACTTCACATCCACAACCACTATTATATTCATGGCTGCGAACACATCCTTAAGGAATTCAGAAGCAACATCAGAAACCGAATTTTTTACAGCAGCTTCAATTTGTGCATCCTTTGCACCGATTCCGAGGAAGCCGTTACTTCCCTCTTCAACTACTTTGTAATCGAGCTTGTCACTCGTAACACCAAGAGCCTTACATGCCTCTGTTATGGCATCATTTACAGTCTTGGCACTAAACTTAGTATATTCCATCTTATACTCTCCATTATTATTTCCTGTTATTGTAATCTGTTACCATATTTGCTTTTGAAGCAAGACTTCCGGGCTTTGCATTTACAGTTTTGGTAAAATCGCCCGCAACTGAGTTGTTCGCATTTTTGCCATTATCAGAAGCATTATTGGCAAGCCTTGCCTTATCACCGATTCCCATATTACGGGTGTTCATGGTGGCATATTCATTCATTCTCTGAATGTTCTCCTGCTGCTTCTTAATCTTCTTCTCTGCCTTAGCTGAATTCTTCTCAATAATCTCATCTATATCCATCTTGTCGATATGCTTATTGATTACTATCTGCTGAATACAACGAACAACTGCACCGGCAATCCAGTAAATACCCATACCTATAGGCATTGTATAACAGAAGAAAGCTGACATGAGAGGCATCATTACATTCATGCTCTTCATGGTTGCAGCCATCTGATCTGTCTGGGTATTACCATTCTCCGGCTGAGGCATAAGTTTTGTATTAATCCACTGTGTAAGTGCAGCAAGCACAGGCACCATAAGAGCTCCTATTATTAATAGGAAATGCTTGTCGGCAAGTGCAGTCTTAATTGTGAATGAAGGTGAGTTGGCAATATTGAGACCAAGGAAATTGTTGAAATTCTCGAAATCAACCATGGCCTTACCTATAAGATCACTCTGACCTGTGAATAAATCCATGGCTGAGTGCCACTCAGCTGTTGACGCTCTGTTAAAACTGTCGATAATTACATTCTTTACATATGTAGGATCATTATCAATATAAAGAGCGTTTTTAAACTGTGAAGAAAAATAATTGGCATTGCTAAGTCCCTCAATGAAGTTCTTTATTCCACTCTGTGAATATAGAGCCTCTGACATGGGAATGAAGATTTCCTTAACTTTACCAACATAAGCAGGTATTGCATAGATAACTCGATAGAGTGCCATAAGAATAGGCATCTGAATAAGTAACTGTACACAGCTGCCTGTAGGAGAAACACCGTACTTGGCATATACAGCCTGGGTCTCCTGGTTCATAGCCATAACGGAATCATTATCCTTTTTGCCGTTATACTTCTTCTGAATTGCCTGAATCTCAGGATTCATCTTTGCAGAAAGTTTAGAGAACTTCTGTTGCTTAATGGTAAGCGGAAGCATAAGCATATAAATAACAATAGTAAAAAGAATAATAGCAATTCCGATATTTGGAATACCAATAGCATATAATCCGTTGAATATCCAATCCATAAGATATCCAAGTAATTTAGCTACAGGTCCAAGGATTGCTCCTTCATACTGTGTTAAATAAATTCCTGTAAATTCCAATTTGTATCCTCCTTAATTCCATTTTAAGGAACCGGGTCATATCCACCCTTAGAAAATGGATTACATCTGAGTATTCTCCATAGTGCAAGTGCACTTCCCTTAATCGCTCCGTATTTCTCTACTGCTTCAAGTCCATATTGTGAACAACTTGGAATATACGGACACTTTGTAGATTTAAGGGGAGATAAATACTTCTGATAGAACTTTATTAAACAAATAATAATATTCTTCATATTGTACAAACTACTGCATATTTTTGTTATGCAGCTTCGCAAGATGTAAAAATGCGCTTTCTATTTCTCTGAATTTACAATCAGAAGCGCTCGGTTTAACAATGATTACAATGTCCAGACCACTACTGAACACCTCTTTATGTAATCTGTAAATCTCTCTAAGAATTCTGGCAAAATAATGTCTTACAACACTGTTGCCAACCTTCTTACTAATAGAAAATCCAATACGGTTACAGTCAAGATCGTTGCCCAGAACTATCATCACCAAATACTTATTGGCGTAGGATTTACCATTGCTGTATACTCTACCGAATTCTCTTGAATTTTTTAATGAATTAATGTTTTTCATTAGAAACCATATTTCTCATTAAAGTGAAAAAAGGCCACAAACTTGCGGCCTATGCAGATAATTTCTTTCTTCCCTTTGCTCTTCTGGCTGCTAAAACCTTACGTCCGCCCGGAGTACTCATTCTTGAACGGAAGCCATGAACCTTAGATCTCTGTCTTTTCTTAGGCTGAAATGTCATCTTCATACTGTTAACACCTCCTTTACAATTGTCTGGGAAACAATCGAAACTCATTATATAAGAAGAAAGGGTATACGTCAAGAAAATAAAATATTAAATTTCATCAGAGTTTACGCGGTTTTACATAATAAAAATTAACCAAAACTATATATAGTTATAAAATTGAGTTATCCACCACAAAATCTTGATTTCCACATAAAAATGTGGATAACTCTTGATTTACATAATATTATGCACATTCTGTGGATAAAAAAGTGGATTACTAAATATAATTATTACGACAAATCACTGAAAACCCTTTATTTTGTGGTTTTTTTTTGTAATATTTGTAATAAAAAGTTATCCACATTTTTATAAACTTATTCACATAATATGACAAATAATAAGATTAGTTTACATAAATTATAAACATAGCTAATTTAATTGAATTTTTATAGGTTTTAGAGTAAACTAGAATAGATTGGAAATATGGTTAAATGAGCCGATAATCGCCTTATTTAAGATTTTTTACTATTTTTATAAAACGGAGACCTTAATGAGCGAAATAAGCAGCCGCTGGGACGAAATTAAACTTAATATAAAGAACGAATATGACTTATCTCAGGTTTCCTTCGATACCTGGATCGTACCTCTTAAGTTTTATGAGGAGAAGGATAACGTTGTAAGTATACTTATTCCGTCCAATCAGTCCCATGCACTTAATTATATAAGTGATAAATATAAGGATTTCTTCCAGGTTACAATCTCAGAGATGATGAACAATTATTATGATGTCAAATTCATCTTAGAAAAAAGCATTAATAATAATGAAGAAACTCCTAATTTAGAAAACACCTACAATATCAATTACAGTGCAGCCAATCTGAATCCAAAATATAAATTCGATACTTTTGTAGTAGGAGGTAATAATGATTTAGCTCATTCAGCTTCAGTTGCTGTTGCTGAATCTCCGGGTAGTGCCTTCAATCCTCTCTTTTTATACGGAGGACCCGGTCTTGGCAAGACCCACCTTATGCACTCAATAGGTCATTACATACTTGAGCATAATCCGGGAATGAAGGTTTTATATGTTACAAGTGAGACCTTCACCAATGAAGTTATTGAATCAATCAGAAGTGTCAATGATGCAACAATGAATAAACTTAGGGATAAATACAGAACAGTAGATGTCCTTATGGTCGATGATGTTCAGTTCATTATAGGTAAAGAGAGAACCCAGGAGGAATTCTTCAACACCTTTAATGCACTTCATGATATTGGAAAACAAATAATTCTTTCATCAGATAAGCCTCCAAAGGATATGGAAACTCTTGATGTAAGATTCAGATCAAGATTCGAAATGGGACTTATTGCAGATATTCAGGCTCCGGATTATGAGACAAGAATGGCTATTCTTAAGAAAAATGCGGAAACACTGGATATTGATATATCCGATGAAATATTCATATATATTGCAAGCAATATTAAATCAAATGTAAGAGAGCTTGAAGGAGCCTTACACAGAATATATCTTCAATATAATAATGACAGAAGAAAACAAGGTAACGACCTTCCTCTTACTCTTAATCTTGTTGAAGGATATATTAAGGATCTTATTAAGCCTGATACAAAGAGAGAAGTTACTCTTGATACAATAATCAATGTCGTAGCAAGAGAATACAATGTTACATACGATGAAATTACTTCAAAGAGCAGAAATGCAGAATATGTAATGCCAAGACAGGTTGTTATGTATTTAAGCAGAAGACTTCTTGATATTTCTCTTGATGATATTGCAAAAGCTTTAGGTAAAAAGGACCATACTACAATAATTCACGGAATCAAAAAAATAGAAACCGATATTAAGAGCAAGAAAGACTTCAAGGAAAAGGTGGATAACTTACTTAATAAAATCACACAAAATTAAGGCTTATACACCCATAAAAAATTATAAATTGTTAGTAAAATCAATACTTTAGCGGTTTTTCCACATATACACATATATTAATAATATTAATACTATAAATAATAATAATAATAAATATAACGGAGCGCGCAAAAGATGAAAATTATATGTAACAAGAATGATTTGATGAACGGCTTAAATATTGTTCTTAAGGCTGTATCAAATAAGTCAACAATGTCTATCCTTCAGTGTGTACTTTTTGATTGTACCAGAGGAGATATCAGACTTATTACAAATGATACTGAACTTGGAATTGAGACTGTTGTTCCTGGAACAATACTTGAAAAGGGAGTTGTTGCTTATGACGCCAATCAGATAAGTAATTATGTAAGAAGTCTTCCTGACAATGATATTACAATATATTCTGATGCAGATCTTAATACTCTGATTAGCTGTGAGAAAATAAAGTTTACCATTACAGGTAAGAACGGAGATGAGTTTACTTATCTTCCTAAGATAGAGAGAACAGAAGGAATATATTTATCGAAGATTAGTCTTAAGGATTTAATAAGACAGACAATATTCTCTATTGCTGATAATGATACAAATAAGATGATGAAAGGTGAGATGTTTGAAATAAACGGCGACATCTTAAGAGTTGTATCACTTGACGGACACAGAATATCCTGCAGGAAAATTAATCTTAAGAATTCTTATGAATACAGGAAGGTTATTATTCCCGGTAAAACATTAAATGAAATCAGTAAGATTATATCCAATAACGATGATGAGGATGTAGTAGTATATTTATCAAATAATCATGTATTGTTTGAGTTTGATGAGACAATCGTAGTATCAAGATTGATAGAAGGAGATTATTTTGATATTGATAAGATGTTGTCTGCAAACTTTGATATAAGTGTAAAGGTCAATAAAAAGAATTTCCTTGACTGTATAAGCAGAGCTACTCTTCTTGTCAAGGAAGGTGACAAGAAGCCTGTAATTGTTGATATCAATGATGAAAGCATAAATTTAAGAGTAAATTCTGCTATAGGAAGTATGCATGAAGAACTTGATTGTGAAAAAAAAGGTCAGGATATTAAGATCGGCTTTAATCCTAAGTTCTTAATTGATGCACTTAAGGTTATTGATGATGAAGATATTGTGATTCATATGGTTAATTCAAGAACTCCCTGCATCATTAAGGATGAAGAAGAGAACTATATTTATCTTGTATTGCCAATTAATTTTGTATAAAGCATGGAAACTGTAATCAAATTAAGAGAAGAATATATAAAGCTTGGTCAGGCTCTTAAGGCAGCGGGATTGGTTGATTCCGGTGTTGATGCAAAATTCGTGATTAATGACGGTATGGTTAGTGTTAACGGTCAGGTTGAATTGCAGCGTGGCAAGAAATTAACTGCCGGTGACAAGGTTGAGTATGACGGAAATGTCATTCTCATTGAGGAATAATATGATAATCAGCAGGTTAGAATTATCTGATTTTCGTAATTACAATGAACTGTCCATTAATTTAAGCAGTGGAACAAATATATTATTCGGAGATAATGCCCAGGGTAAAACCAATATACTTGAAGCAATATATTTATCTGCCACTACCAAATCTCATAAAGGCAGTAAGGATAGCGATATTATAAGATTTGGCAGTGAAGAAGCTCATATAAGAACCATTCTTTCAAACAATGAATATGAATCAAGAATTGATATGCATTTGAGGAAGAATAAATCTAAGGGAATTGCTATTGACGGTGTCAGATTAAAAAAGGCAAGTGAGCTTTTGGGACTATTAAATGTTGTATTCTTTTCACCTGAAGATTTATCAATAGTTAAGGACGGTCCATCTGTCAGAAGAAGATTTATAGATATGGAATTATGTCAGCTTGATAAATTCTATATTTATAACCTAAATAATTACAATAAGATAATTAATCAGAGAAACAAATTACTTAAGGATATGGTCAATGTTCCTGAATTAAAAGAAACATTAAAAATCTGGGATATGCAGCTGATTAATTACGGAACAAAGATTATTGAAAGAAGAATATCCTTTATTGACAATCTCAATGAAATAATTAAGGATATTCACAAAAATCTTACCGGTGGAAGAGAAACACTTAAGATTAAGTATGAGCCAAACTCAACTTTAGATAATTATGAGAGCAGACTTAATAATTCAGTAGATATGGATATCAGATATAAGTCTACCTCTATCGGACCTCACAGAGATGATATTTCATTTATTGTGAAGAAGGAAAACGGAGAAGAGATTGATATAAGGGTCTACGGTTCACAGGGACAGCAGAGAACAGCAGCTCTTTCTCTTAAGTTATCAGAGATAGAACTTGTAAAGAAAATAACAGGTGATACACCGGTATTATTACTTGATGATGTATTGTCAGAGCTGGATAACAACAGACAGAATTATCTACTTGACAGTATAGGTAATATACAGACTATTATCACCTGTACAGGTCTTGATGAATTTGTTAATCACAGATTCGAGATTGATAAGGTTTTTAAGGTTACTGACGGAAAACTGGAATCAATGGATTAAGTGGAGGAATAATGAGTACAGAAGTTAATCAGGAATATGGAGCCGATCAAATTCAGATTCTTGAAGGTCTTGAAGCAGTAAGAAAAAGACCCGGTATGTATATAGGTTCTACTTCCTCAAGAGGTCTTCATCATCTGGTTTATGAGATAGTTGATAACTCTGTAGATGAGGCTCTTGCCGGATGCTGTAGTGAAATTGATGTAACGATCAATGAAGATAATTCAATTACTGTAATAGATAACGGCCGTGGTATCCCGACAGACATTAATCATAAGTCAGGACGTCCTGCCGTTGAGGTAGTATTTACTATTCTTCACGCCGGAGGAAAATTCGGGGGTGGCGGATATAAGGTATCCGGCGGTCTTCACGGAGTTGGTGCATCAGTTGTTAATGCTCTGTCTAACTGGCTTGAAGTAGAGATATTCAAGGATGGAAAGATATATAACCAGAGATATGAACGCGGTAAGGTTATGTATGACCTTAAAGTTATAGGTGAATGTCCAAATGATAAAACAGGAACGAAGGTAACCTTCCTTCCGGACGACACTATATTTGAAGAGACTGTCTATGAATACAATATTCTAAAGGACAGACTTAGGGAAACCGCCTTCCTTACCAAGGGATTGAAAATTTCTCTTCATGACATGAGAGATCCTGATGACAAAGGTAATCCAAGAACAAATGTATTCCACTATGAAGGCGGAATCAAGGAATTCGTTACTTACCTTAACAACAGCAAGACTCCTCTTTATAACAATATCCTTTATTTTGAGGGAACCAAGAATAATGTATATGTTGAAGTAGCCTTCCAGCATAATGATTCATACACTGAGAATATTGCTTCTTTCGTAAATAACATTATTACACCTGAGGGAGGTACTCATCTTGTAGGATTCAGAAATGCCATAACCAAGACCTTTAATGATTACGCAAGACAGAATAAGATCTTAAAGGATGCAGACCAGAATCTTACAGGTGATGACATAAGAGAAGGACTTACAGCCATAATCTCAATTAAAGTTGAGGAACCACAGTTTGAGGGTCAGACCAAGCAGAAGCTTGGCAATTCAGAGGCTAGAGGAGCTGTCGAGAGCATAGTATCCGAACAGCTTACATATTTCCTTGAACAGAATCCTTCCGTTGCCAAGATTATTTGTGAGAAATCAATACTTGCTCAGAGAGCAAGGGAGGCTGCAAGAAAAGCACGAGAACTGACACGCAGGAAAACCGCACTTGATGGACTTGCTCTTCCGGGTAAGCTTTCAGACTGCTCGGATAAAAATCCTGAAAATTGTGAGATTTTCATAGTCGAGGGAGATTCTGCCGGTGGTAGTGCCAAGAAAGCCAGAAGCAGGGCAACACAGGCTATCCTTCCACTCAGAGGAAAAATTCTAAATGTTGAGAAGGCAAGACTTGATAAGATATTAAGCAATGCGGAAATCAGATCCATGATCACTGCCTTCGGTACCGGTATTCATGATGATTTTGATATAAGCAAGCTTAGATATCACAAGATTATTATCATGACAGATGCGGATGTTGACGGTGCTCATATTGCTACACTTATGTTAACCTTCCTATACAGATTTATGCCGGACCTTATCAAGAACGGATATGTATATCTTGCTCAGCCACCTTTATATAAGCTTGAGAAGAATCGAAAAATATGGTATGCCTACTCGGATGATGAATTATCAAAGATAATTCAAGAGGTAGGCAGAGACCAAAATAATAAGATTCAGAGATATAAAGGTCTTGGTGAGATGGATGCCGAGCAGCTGTGGGAGACAACAATGGATCCTTCAAGCAGAATCCTTCTTCAGGTCAACATGAATGAGGATTCCGAATCTGAGCTTGATCTTACATTCACAACGCTTATGGGTGATAAGGTTGAACCAAGAAGAGAATTCATTGAAGAGAATGCCAAGTATGTTAAGAATCTTGATATTTAACTGATATCAGGTATAGAGAGAGAAAGAAATGGACGTAACATTAATTGACCAGATCAAACAGGTAGATCTTAAGAAGACCATGGAAGACAGTTATATCGACTATGCCATGAGTGTAATTGCCTCAAGAGCCCTACCTGATGTAAGAGATGGATTAAAACCTGTTCAGAGAAGAGTTCTCTTCTCCATGAAGGAACTGAGCAATACTCCTGACAAGCCTCACAGAAAATGTGCGAGAATTGTCGGTGATACAATGGGTAAATATCACCCACATGGAGACAGCTCAATATACGGTTCCTTAGTTAACATGGCTCAGGAGTGGAATTTCAGATATCCGCTTGTAGACGGACATGGTAACTTCGGTTCTGAGGATGGAGACGGAGCAGCTGCCATGCGATATACTGAGGCCAGACTCTCTAAGATAAGCATGGAACTGTTATCGGGACTTGATAAGAACACGGTTGACTTTATCCCTAACTTTGATGAGACGGAAATGGAGCCTACCGTGCTTCCTGCCAGATTTCCCAATCTGCTTGTTAACGGAACAACGGGAATAGCAGTCGGTATGGCAACCAATATACCTCCTCATAACTTAAGGGAGGTAATTTCTGCTGTAGTTAAGATTATTGATAATAAGATTAACGAGGACAGGGAAACAGAAATAGATGAGATTCTGCCTCTTGTCAAAGCTCCTGATTTCCCAACAGGCGGAACGATTCTCGGTACCAGAGGAGTTGAGGAAGCCTACAGAACCGGAAGAGGTAAAATCAAGGTAAGAGCCGTATGCAATATTGAGACTCTTGAGAATGGTAAGACTCAGATTATTGTTACAGAGCTTCCATATATGGTTAATAAAGCTAAGCTTATTGAGAAGATAGCTGAGCTTCATAAGGATAAGAAGATTGACGGACTCACAGATATAAGAGATGAGTCAAACAGAGAAGGAACCAGGGTAGTAATCGAGCTTAGAAGAGATGTTAATGCCAATGTATTCTTAAATAAGCTTTATAAGCATACCCAGCTCCAGGATACCTTCGGTGTGATTATGCTTGCTCTTACCAACAATCAGCCAAAGGTTATGAATCTTCTTGATATTCTTCTGTATTATCTTAAGCATCAGGAAGAGGTTGTTACCAGAAGAACTCAGTTCGATCTTGACGAAGCTGAGAGGAAGGATCATATTTTACAAGGTCTGCTTATTGCTCTTGATAATATAGATGAAGTAATAAGCATAATCCGTAACTCTGCCAATACTCCCGAAGCCAAGGAGAAGTTGATAGAAAGATTCGGCTTATCTGATGCACAGTCCCAGGCAATTGTTGATATGAGACTGAAAACTCTGACAGGTTTGGAATCTGAGAAGATCGAAGAGCAGCACAGGGAACTGGTTAAACTTATAGGAGAATTAAAGGCAATTCTTGGAGATAAGAAGGTTCTTCTTGGAGTAATCAAGGATGAAATCACAACTATTGCCGAAAAGTTCGGAGATGACAGAAGAACCAAGATAGGCTTTGATGATGATGATATCTCTATTGAGGATATGATTCCTGATGAGAATGTGGTTATTGCCATGACCAATCTTGGATATATTAAGAGAATGACAATGGACAATTTCCATTCTCAGAACAGAGGCGGTAAGGGCATTAAGGGTATGTCTACGATCAATGATGATTACATCGAAGATTTACTTATGACCAATACTCACAATGATGTCATGTTCTATACCAACTTAGGCAGGGTATACAGACTTAGAGGCTATGAGATACCCGAGGCCGGAAGAACAGCAAGAGGAACCGCAATTATTAATCTTCTGCAGCTCCAGCCGGGTGAGAAGATATCAGCTATGATACCACTTACCAGTATAGAAGATCATAAGAACCTGTTCTTCATTACCAAGAAGGGTATATGTAAGAAGACATCCATTCAGGAATTTGCCAATATAAGAAAGAACGGACTTATCGCAATCAACATCAATGAGGATGATGAGCTTATCGATGTTAAGACCACAGATAAGGATAATATGATATTCATTGTTACAAAGAATGCAATGTGTATCGAGTTCAAGGAAACTGATGTCAGATGTACTTCACGTAATTCAATAGGAGTTAAGGGTATTAATCTTGATGAGGGAGACGAAGTAGTCGGAATGCAGATTGATACTCAGGGTGAGTCGCTACTGCTTGTAACCGAGAATGGTATCGGTAAGAGAACCTCTCTTGATAAATTCAGAGTTCAGAAGAGAGGAGGCAAGGGACTCAGATGCTATAAGCTTAATGATAAGACCGGACATGTTGTCGGAGTTAAGGCTGTTAATGACAATCATGAGATAATGATGATAACAAATGAGGGAATCATTATCCAGATCAGAATGAGCGACTTAAGAGAGCTTGGAAGAGTAACAAGCGGAGTTAAGCTTATGGATCTTGCGGAGAATGTCAAGATTGCAAAAATTGCCAAGGTAAGAGATGAAATCTCTGAGGATGAGGCAGTAATTAATTCTGATAAAGTGAATGACAATGATTTTGATGAAACTGATGCAGAAGTATCTGATGAAGATTAATTAAAATTTTATAGGTCGCCGGGATTTCCCGGCGACCTAATTGTGCAATATACAATTAATGGTACTATTATGAACTGGAAGAATATCCTATGCGAAGACAGAATAAGGCAATTCAGCAAATCA
>SAMEA3663085__coassemble_399_pt1 | contig 18459 bp, 11 predicted proteins | sample SAMEA3663085__metabat2_high_PE_010 | metagenome-assembled genome bin SAMEA3663085 (sample SAMEA3663085) | pig gut metagenome | biome: pig gut; feature: pig-associated habitat; material: faeces | place: France | collected 2012
TGTATTTAGATGTATGAGGAGGACATTATTATGGTAAAGAAAATGATGGTGCATACCAAATTATTGATGAGGAATGTGATATCTCTATTGATTTGTGCAATCCTTGTTGTTATATCGGTATGCACCGCAAAGGTTGATTATGTAAAGGCCGAAGGAAATAATACAGGCGGTCAGGTACAATTCTCTATTAGTAAAAAATCGGATGTTAACAAAGTGGAGTGGAAAACGGATTTATCTGAAACATGGAATACAGTAGATAATGATCAGACGCTGAGTGCAGATGATTTTTGTATAACCACTGGCGAGGGGGAATCATCCACTAAGCAATATGCCACGAAAATATATATAAAGGCAACACCCGGTGAGGGTTACAAGTTGGATGAAGGTTCTGACGGAAATAATTATACTCAGCAGTCAATCAGGGTCGAGCCGGCTAGTGGAGGTGAAGGTGAAGACCAATACGTTAGTAATCTTGATTCACTAAAAAATGGTGAATATTGTTTTGATTATTCTACTGATAAAAACTATCAAGTAAAAATTTCCTTTGATAATGATGGTGGAAACAATAACGAAGAAGGCGGAAACAACAATAATAACCAGGGAGTTACTTCCGGAAAATATAAGGTTAGGTTCAGTGATAAAACAGGACAAAATTGTAGCGTTTATTTCCAGTTTAGAAAAGGTGATGGAGACGAAAATAAGGTTGGTGAAAAGATAAATGTAAATAGTGACATCGCTGAAAGTGATATTCCTGAAGGTGCAACATTTATAGAGATTCTTGTTGCAGAGCAATATAGACCTTATTTGAAAGGGATAAGAGTATTCTGTAATGGCAGTGAGACGCATATTGAGAATGATGCAGTAAACTGGGGAGCATGTATATATGAGTTCAAAACGTCAGAAAGTGGTATTGATGGTATTGAAATTGAAATAGAATTCAGCAATACAAAAAATATCAGATGGAGAAACTATGATGACCCTGAAGCTGCAGATGATGAAAAGGTTGAGAATGCACATATTTATCTTTTGAATTCGTCTGATCCCAATGATAAATATACCTCGGGTGAACTGGGAACCCAGAGTGAATCAGGTGGCGGAGATTTTAACCTTACGGTTGGGGAAAAATATTATTTCTTATTAGAGCCTGATTATGGATATCAGATTAATACAATCCGAATAAACGATTGTATAGACTTGACTCCCATTGATGGAAGCACTGGAGTGTTTAGTTTTGTGATGCAGAACAGTAATTTTCATTTCAAAGGAATTGTTTCTCCTACTAATAATCCGGCTGTTGAGTATACAGGTAGTAATATTAGCAATCCTACCTTATCGGCAGACCAAAACTCAGGTATTCATGGGAATATTGAGATGAAAATAAATGACACATTACTTGATAATGCAGCCGCATCGGCTGTAGAAAGTGATGGTGTGGAAGCTTTAAGTTCGATTAATATTGAGACTTATCAGCTTGTAAGTAAAGGCCCTAATAATGGAAATTGGGTTGATCAAAAAAAAGTACTTAATGGAGATGTAAATATTAGTATAGATATTCCTGCCAGTGGCTTGGATTCAGGTGAAACATACAGCGTTGTAAGAGAACATGACGGAACAAGAGAAGAGATAAATGCTGTTTATAATTCTACAACAGGAAAGTTATCCTTCTCATCAAATAAGTTCTCTACATATACTATTGTTAAGAAACCGGGAACGCCTGAGACTGGTGTTGGGCCTTCAGAAGAACCGGGAAGCACGACTTCACCTTCATCAAGCAGTAGCCTGGATGAAAACGATGATGAGGGTCCATCTTCAACAGTAACTACTGAGACCAACACAACACTGGGTACAGTAGTCGGTGGAAGTGATGTGAAGGACTGGAATGGCCTGGAGAAGATTCTTGAGAATAAGACTTCAATAGGTGATAAGACTACAGTTGGCAACTCTACAGCAACAGCTCCGATTGTTCTTAAGCTGAATCAGAGGAATTCAACGGTTCCTGCAAGCACACTCAAAGCTCTTGAGGCAAGTGAGTCACTTGGACTTCATCTTATGATGGGCAATGGAGCAGCAATAACGATTGCTAATGGTGCAGGACTTAAGAATCAGCCTGCGATCAATCTAAGCAACAAGGTTGAGACTACGCGAAACAGTAAGACGATCAGTTTTGCAAGTAATACCAAACTTAACGCTTTGGTAGCTTTACACATGTCAGTGCCCAAGAATGTCGAGGAGGTTAAGCTATATTATTACATTAACGGACATGCATATTTCCTTGGAACGCTGACACCCCTTAATGGACAGGTATTGTTCCCTATCAGTCAGCTGGGAATATATAAGCTTATATATTAAATAAATTGAAAAGAACGATGTTGGTCGAAGGACAAACATCGTTCTTTTTTTATATATGTCAAAAGTACTAGTATTATTGTAAAAATGATTATTTCCTATATAAAACACAACATCATTATGGTAAAATGGTGCTGATTTGGGATAAAAATATGCTTCCGGAGGTTCTTATGATTGGGGGAAGAAAAAACATATTGGTAGTAGATGATGATGTTGAATTCTTAAGTGTCATGCAGATGTATCTTAAGGAGATAGGTTTCGTTCAGACGGCATCGAGCGGAAGGAGGGCTGTGCAGTTGGCACAGCAGTCTCATTTTGATGTTATCCTTCTGGACCTTGAGATGCCTATCATGGATGGCCCCAAGACTTTGGCGCACTTAAGGAATCTTGATGCATGCATCAATGTCCCTGTAATTATGATTACGGGAAAGAATGACAGAAATGCGGTTATGAATTCGCTTGCACTTGGAATTGACGGATATTTGCTTAAGCCGGTCAGCAAGCAGCAGGTAATAGAGACTGTCAATGCGGTACTTGAGAAGAAGAGTATTAAGGGTAATAAGAAGACGGTGGTTGCCATCGATGATGATATGTCATATCTTAAGTACATCAATAACTTCCTTAAGGATGACTATCATGTTGTAATGATTAATTCCGCTAAGCTTGCAATAAGTTATCTTACTAATCATACTCCTGACCTGATTCTTCTTGATTATCAGATTCCGCTATTCAATGGCGTGGCGCTGATGAGGATAATCCAGCAGAACAGTATATGTCAGAGAATTCCTTTTATTATACTGTCTGGCTCACTTGATACTGAGGCTCTGGAGGAATTCCTGCCGTATAATCCGGTTGCAATTCTTGCCAAGCCTGTAGAAAAAGAGACGTTACTTAAGACAATCAGGGAATCGATTAATAAGATTAGGAATAATTAATGAATATAGCACACATTTTTATTTCACAAGTATTATTTACATGTTTTTTGTTTGCATTGTATTTCTCAATCAGACTAAAGAGAAGATGGGATACCAGATATCCTGAGAACAGGATATTCCGTTATCTCTGTTTCTCTTCGGCAATCTGGAGTCTGGGATTCTGGGGTATAAATATTTCACCTACGGAAGATGTTGCCTATTATTGTCGTTGCATTGGAATGATAGGAGTTTTTGCCTGCTTTATTTTTGTACAGCTTCTTATGGCCAGACTATCTACTCTGCCTAAGAAAGTCATCCGTCTGTTTGAGTACTTCGCCTATTCGGGAATCTTAGTTTATCTCGCGCTTTTGCCCAAAGACAGAGTCACATATACGATGAGTAACATAGGAATGACATATTCCTTTAATCCCGGGCTTATCAACAATATATATGTTATCTATTCGGTACTGATTGCCATAAATCTTGGTGTTACGGTTGTTTATTCGATTAACACAACCAAGTACAGGCATGTCAAAAAGCTCATGCGTAAGCTTTTGTTAGCGGAGATAATGATAGCATTTGGAATGATACTTGATACGATATTCCCGCTTTTGGGTTTCCCTGCAATTCCGGGCAGTACCATAGGTCAATTCGTGGGACTTGTGGTTATATATGATGCCATGGGCTTCATTAATGCATCAAGAATTGACAGTACAAATATGTCAAAATATGTATATTCTTCTCTGTCATCACCCATTCTGGTATTTGATGACAATAGAAACCTAAGAATTCTCAATGATGCCGGCAGAGCCTTTCTTGGAATTGAAGAAATTGAAGAGGATATCCGAATTGAGGATATGTTTGAGGTCGATTCTGATAAGGTATTTGATTTTGAGGATATCAAAGAGGATATTGATACTGTTTGTACCTATAACAGGATTGATTGCAGTCTGTCTGTCAGCAAGATACACAATGACTATAATGATATGATCGGTTTCATTATTATAGTGTCGGATCTTACAGAACGAATTCAAGGCTACAGACAGCTTGAGGAGGCTACAAGGGAAGCAACTTATGCCAATCAGGCCAAAACCACCTTCCTTGCCAACATGTCTCATGAGATCAGAACTCCAATGAATGCCATAATAGGTTTCTCTGAGATGATTCTTAGGATGGATGTGGCGCCGGAGGTCAGAAGTAATGTTGAGAACATTAGGATGTCTTCGCAGAATCTGTTGGCAATCATCAATGATATTCTTGATATTACCAAGATTGAGTCGGGCAAGATGGAGCTTGTGCTTGAGAACTATTATTTTAAGAAGATGATAGATGATGTTTCCGTAATCATTTCTCAACAGGCACAGAAGAAGGGCCTGGACTTCATGATGGATATAGATTCCAGAGTTCCGAGCAGATTGTACGGCGATAAGATTAGAATCAGGGGAGTGTTGATTAATCTTCTGAATAATGCGGTAAAGTATACAAAAGTCGGATTTGTATCACTTAAGCTCAATGTTCTTGAACTTACTGATGATAATGTAAAACTTGAGTTTATAGTCAGTGACTCCGGCGTAGGCATCAAGGAAGAGAATATCTCGCAGATATTCAAGAGCTTCAACCGACTAGAGCAGAAGGTCCACTACGGAGTAGAAGGAAGCGGTTTGGGTCTTGCGATTTCCAATGCATTCATCAGCATGATGGGTGGCGAGATAACGGTGCAGAGTACCTATGGAAAGGGCTCAGTATTCACTGTTATCCTTGAACAGAAGGTTATTGATTCCACTCCGATGAGTCAGGATTTTATCCTTTATTCGGATAATCATGAGAAATTTGATGTCAAGGAGCATCTGCACATTGTAGATGTTGAAGCCCTTGTAGTTGATGATAACAAGATTAATCTTAAGGTCGCTCAGGGTCTGCTAAGCTCGTATGGTCTGAAGGTCGAAACTACATCAAGTGGTGCAGAGGCAATTGAGAAATGTAAGAAGAAGGAATATCCGCTTATCTTTATGGACCAGATGATGCCTGAGGTCGATGGAATTACTGCCATGAAGAAGATTCGTGAGGTCAATCCGTACTATGTTAACGGCGGTGAGGGTAAGATTATTGTTCTTACAGCAGATGCAATAAGAGGTGCGAGGGAGACACTTCTTAAGGAAGGCTTTGATGAGTATCTGGGCAAACCTATGAACCTGGAGCAGCTGGAGAGACTGCTTGTCAAGTTCCTTCCTGCTGACAGAGTGACCTATACAACAGGCTTCTGGTCGGGCAAAGTGGAAGAAACTAACGCTTTCTCCGGAGAAGAGTTTGAGTATCTTAAGTCAGCACTTCCGTTGGTTGATGTTAAGAAGGGAATGGAACTCTGTGGTAATACGGTTAAGGATTATCTTGATATTATTGAGATTACCGATACCTATGGAGAACGTCACGTAGATGAGCTTGAGAAATATCTGGAAAACGAGGATTATGAGAACTTCACAATCAAGATTCATTCCATGAAGAGTACTCTCATGAGTATTGGTGCTGTATCCCTATCTAACCTTGCCAAGGAACAGGAGATTGCCGGCAAAGAGCAGAGATATTCTTACATTCTTGATAATTTTGAGATTTTCTTAAACGGGTATTTAAGACTGCTTAATGACATTCATGACTGTCTGGTTCATTTCGGCAGACGCTCACCGGGTACAAATGCGACGAAATATGAGCATCCGGAGCTTGAAGAGAGGATGATGGTTGGAATATTGTCCAATATAAAGAAGAGGGTTGATGAGTTTGAGTTCTCAGAGGTGTTTGAGGTCCTAAGTAAGATTGAAGAGTATTCACTGAATGATAAGCAGAAGGAGTTTTTTGACAGACTGACAAAGCTTATGGATGAGCTGGATGTTGAGGCGATTGGGTCATTAATTGATTCGTATGACGCATAACATATTAAAAACTTATTAATTCTGCGAAAATTATGTGAACACAATTGACACATTATTTTTTTGGTAGGATAATTCATAAGTAAAATTCATGCGGGAGCGATTGGTAACGATTGCTCCCGATTTTTTAGGACTTTGGCCTACTACGTCATCGGAGGAAACCAAGTCTGTGTGAACTTGTTTTGAGGGAACTATGTTAAGAAGAGTATTAAAGGAAGTAAAAGAGTACAAGGCTGCCAGTATTGCAACACCTATATTCATGATCATGGAAGTTATAATGGAAATGATGATTCCCTTTCTCATGGCATCAATTATTGATGATGGAGTAAATAAGGGTGACATGAATCACATTCTGAAGGTTGGACTTCTGATGATTGGTGTTGCAGTAATCGGACTTATTGCAGGTGTGCTTGGCGGTGTGTACGGATCAAAAGCCAGCACCGGCTTTGCCAAAAACTTAAGAAAGGCAATGTTTGAGAACATTCAGTCATTCTCTTTTGCAAGTATTGACAAGTTCTCAACCGCAGGACTGGTTACCAGACTTACAACAGACGTAAACACCATGCAGATGGGATATCAGATGTTTCTAAGAATGATGATGCGGGCTCCGTCGAGCTTAATTATCGCACTTGTTATGTCCTACATCATAAGCCCGTCGATTGCCAACATCTATCTGATGGCAGTGCTTGTTATGGGCGTGGCAGTATTCTTTATTCTCCGCCGCTCAATGAGATACTTCAAGCAGGCCTTCCCCAAGTATGACGCATTAAACGAATCGGTGCAGGAGAACGTATCCGCAATCAGAGTAGTCAAGAGCTACGTCAGGGAAGACTATGAGACAAACAAATTCAAGAAGGCGTCCGAAGCCATATACAGGATATTTGTGAAGGCTGAGGGATCCACAGTATATCTCAACCCTCTCATGTCTCTCACCGTCTATGCGTGCATAATCCTGATATCGTGGATCGGTGCCAAGATGATAGTGTCATCAACTCTTACGACCGGTGAACTGATGAGCCTACTGTCGTACTGCATGAACATACTGATGAGCCTGATGATATTCTCGATGATGTTCGTAATGATGAGCATGGGCTCGGCGTCGCTGGGCAGAATCTATGAGGTTCTGTGTGAGAAGAGCGACATCGTCAACCCCGAGAATCCATTTTATGAGGTAAAGGACGGAAGTATCGACTTCGATGACGTTTCATTTGCATATAATAAGAATGCCCATTCGCGAGTATTGAAGGATATAAATCTTCACATTGCTTCGGGAGAGTCGATAGGAATTATCGGTGCAACCGGTAGTGCCAAGACGTCCATGGTTAATCTGATAAGTCGTTTGTATGATGTTACAGAGGGCTCTCTTAAGGTCGGAGGAATTGATGTCAGAGATTATGATCTTGTAACCCTTAGAGACAATGTATCGGTAGTATTACAGAACAATACATTGTTCTCCGGAAGCATATATGATAACCTGCGTTGGGGTAATCCAAATGCAACAGATGAGGAATGCCATCATGCAGCAGAGCTTGCATGCGCCGCAGAATTCATTGATAAAATGCCTGACGGATACAATACACATATCGAACAGGGCGGTAATAACGTTTCCGGTGGACAGAAGCAGAGACTCTGTATAGCCAGAGCTCTTCTTAAGAAGCCTAAGATTCTTATTCTTGATGATTCGACCAGTGCCGTTGATACGGCAACTGATAAGAAGATTAGAAAAGCATTCAGGGAAGAGATTCCGGGAACTACCAGGATTATTATTGCACAGAGAATCTCATCAGTAATGGATTGTGACAGAATAATTGTACTTAACAATGGTCAGATTGACGGCGTAGGCAGTCATGATGAACTTGTGCAGAATAATGAAATCTACAGAGAGGTATTTGAATCCCAGACTCAGGGTAACGGAGACTTTGATGAAGGAAAGGAGGCGAGATAATATGCCACCAATGGGAGGACCACACGGACCCGGCAGGAGAGGAGTTAAACCAAGTATTGATAATCCCGGTCAGGTATTTAAGAGGCTTATGAAGTATATCTTCAAGGACTATGGTGCGATGTTTGTTATCGTATTCATTATGATAATTATTAGTGTTCTTGCCTCGGTTCAGGGAACAATGTTTACCAAGAATCTGATCGATGATTATATCACTCCATTTCTTGTGGATACGGACACACCTGATTTCGCACCTCTATCACGTGCAATAGGAAGAGTAGCGTGCTTCTATCTGCTCGGTGTTGTAGCTGTGTTTCTTCAGAACAAGCTTATGATTAAGATATCACAGGGAGTCCTAAGAAACTTAAGAAATGATATCTTTACTCATATGGAGAAGCTTCCGATTAAGTATTTTGATACACATTCCCACGGGGATATTATGAGTATATATACTAACGATGTTGATACACTGAGGCAGATAATCAGTGGTGCGCTGCCACAGATAGTCAATAGCGCTTTTACCATAGTAAGCGTACTGATATCAATGATAATCTTAAGTATTCCGCTTACTGTTGTGACACTGTTCATGGTAGGTGTAACGATGTTCGCCGTTAAGTTTGCTGCCGGAAGATCCGGTAAGTATTTCATGAAGCAGCAGAAGAACCTGGGTGCACTCAACGGTTATATTGAAGAGACCATGAACGGCATGAAAGTCGTTAAGGTGTTCAATCACGAAGAAATATGCAAGGAGGAGTTTGGCAGGCTTAACGAAGAACTGTTTAACTCTGCTGACAATGCCAACAAGTATTCCAATATTCTCGGACCGATCAATGCCCAGATTGGTAATTTAAGCTACGTTATCTGCGCCTGCCTTGGTGGAGTTATGGCGCTAACGGGATTCAGTGGACTGACGCTTGGAGCACTTGCAAGTTTCCTTACTTTTAATAAGAGCTTCAATATGCCCATCAATCAGGTGAGTCAGCAGATGAGCTCCATTGTTATGGCTCTGGCAGGGGCGGACAGAATATTCAGGCTCTTGGATGAGGAGCCGGAGATTGATGAGGGCTATGTTACTCTGGTTAATGCTAAAGATGTGGACGGAATCCTTACCGAGTGCGAAGAGGAGACAGGGATTCTTGCCTGGAAGCATCCTCACAGTGAAACAGGTGAGATAGAATATGTCAGATGGGAAGGCAATGTTGTCTTTGATAATGTGGATTTTGGATACACAGACGATAAGATGGTACTGCATGATATCAAGATGTATGCTGATTCGGGTCAGAAGCTTGCCTTTGTAGGTTCAACCGGTGCGGGGAAGACAACAATTACCAACCTGATTAACCGTTTCTATGACATTCAGGATGGTAAGATCAGGTATGACGGAATCAATATTAATAAGATTAAGAAGTCAGACTTGCGTCACAGTCTTGGAGTTGTACTTCAGGACACTCATCTCTTTACAGGAACCGTGGCTGAAAACATCAGATACGGTAAATTGGATGCGAGTGATGAGGAGGTCTATGCAGCTGCAAGGCTTGCCAATGCAGATGGCTTTATCAGAAGACTTCCTGACGGATATGATACTGTTATTACGGGAAACGGTGCATCCCTAAGCCAGGGACAGAGACAGCTTATTGCCATTGCAAGAGCTGCCATTGCCAATCCACCCGTGCTTATCCTGGATGAGGCAACGTCAAGTATTGATACCAGAACCGAGAAGATAGTTCAGAGTGGAATGGATAAGCTTATGAACGGCAGAACTACCTTCTGTATAGCCCACAGACTCTCTACGGTCAGAAATTCTGATTGCATTATGGTACTTGAGCAGGGCAGAATAATCGAGAGAGGAAGCCATGAAGAACTCATGGAGCTTAAGGGCAAATATTATCAGTTGTATTCAGGCAATGGAATCAATAATTCTCAAAGTGCATAGTTGTTATTGATTGCATTGTCTGATATAATACCAATAACCGAGAGGTGCGGATTTCCTGATGTTTTGAACCTACAGTTACTTTAAAAGGGATTCCTACATTGCATGGCGGATGTCAAGCCACCCCGAATTATTCGGCTGCCAGTGGAAGGCAGAAATCATGTTGCGGTAACCCACCTAGCCGATTTGCTAGGAGTCAAAATACAGGAGCCCTCCTTGAGGTCTTAGACAGCGACCGTCAGGTCGCTTTTCTTGGGTTTATTCGGAGAATTGTAATGATAAAAAAGACGTATCAAATTTTTTACAATTTTGGTAAGAGTCTGCAGCATGACAATGTGTCTGCTTATGCTTCGAGCGCGGCTTTTTTCTTCTTTCTATCCATTGCTCCGATAATACTTGTAATATGTGCACTGATTCCTTATACACCGATAACGGAGGGATATCTGCTGTCAGTTGCAACCGAGGAGCTGCCAAGCTCGCTTTCGGGCTTTATAAAAGCTCTGATTGTACAGATGTATGATAAAAGCGTAGGTATTTTTCCTGTAGCGATCCTTATCGCACTCTGGTCTGCAGGCAAGGGAATGATGGGACTGCAGACGGGACTCAATGTTGTTCATGGTGTGGTTGAAGACAGGAATATGATTATTATCAGACTGCAGGCCAGCTTCTATACATTAATAACGCTGGTAGCTGTCTTTATTACCTTCACTCTGTCGGTGCTGTCGAAGAATGTGGCAGGAGTAATCAGCAGGCTGTTCCCGCCGGCAGGATATATTGCCGGGCTGTTCAGCCACTATAGGTTCATATTCGGTTGGGTATTTCTTACCATAATATTTACTTTGGTATATACCTTTATTCCAAATAAGAAGATTAAGCTTTTGTATCAGATTCCGGGTGCCGCGATTGCGGCTGTCGGATGGCAGATATATTCCTGGGGTTTCTCACTGTACCTAAGCTATTTTGGTGGTATGAGCTCCTATGGCAATCTCTCAACCATTGTGGTGTTGCTGTTTTGGCTGTATTTTAGTATGTATTTACTGCTTATCGGTGCGAATTTAAACAAATATTTCAAGCCGGTTATAAAAGTATTATTTAATAGACAAAGAGATGAAAGGACTAAGACATGAAGGATAAGTTGGAGAAGATTAAGAATGATGCCCTGGCTGCTATTAACAGTGCAGACAAACTTGAGACTCTCAATGAGACAAGAGTTAATATTCTCGGGAAAAAGGGAGAGCTTACTCAGGTACTCAAGGGTATGAAGGACGTGAGCCCTGAGGACAGGCCCAAGATAGGACAGCTTGTGAATGATACACGTGCCGAGATTGAAAGAGTACTCGAGGAAGCCACGGTTAAGCTTGAGAGAGTGATCAGGGAAGCACAGATGAAAAGTGAGGTCATTGACGTTACTCTTCCTGCCAAGAAGAATGCGGTAGGACATCGTCATCCTAATCAGATTACTCAGGAAGAGGTTGAGAGAATCTTCGTCGGAATGGGATATGAAGTTGTTGAAGGACCGGAAATTGAGACTGACTACTACAACTTTGAAGCATTGAATATTCCTGCAGACCATCCGGCTAAGGATGAGCAGGATACCTTCTATATCAATGATACATATCTTCTAAGAACACAGACTTCAGGTACACAGGTTCATGTAATGGAGCAGGGTAAGCTTCCGATCAGAATGATAGCTCCCGGTCGTGTGTTCCGTTCTGATGAGGTTGATGCTACTCATTCTCCTTCGTTCCATCAGATAGAGGGTCTGGTTATTGATAAGCACATAACCTTTGCAGACCTTAAGGGAACTCTTGCAGAGTTTGCCAAGGAGCTGTACGGAGAAGACATCAGAGTCAGATTCAGGCCTCACCACTTCAACTTCACAGAACCTTCTGCCGAGATGGATGTCAGCTGCTTCAAGTGTGGTGGTTCGGGATGTCGTTTCTGTAAGGGTACAGGTTGGATTGAAATCTTAGGCTGTGGTATGGTTCATCCCAATGTACTTCGTATGAGCGGAATTGATCCTGAAGAGTATTCGGGTTTTGCTTTCGGTGTGGGTCTTGAGAGAATTGCACTGCTTAAGTATGAGATTGATGATATGAGACTGTTATACGAGAACGATGAGCGTTTCCTTAAGCAGTTCTAATTTATAGTAGGAGAGATTATAACATGAATACAGCATTAAGTTGGATAAAAGCATATGTACCCGATCTTGACTGTACACCTCAGGAGTATCTGGATGCGCTCACATTGTCGGGAACAAAGGTCGAGTACTTCGAGAACCTCGATAAAAACTTAAGTAAGATCGTAGTAGGTCAGATTAAGAAGATTGACAGACATCCTGATGCGGATAAGCTCGTAATCTGTCAGGTTGATATAGGATCTGAGGTTATTCAGATTGTTACCGGTGCAACCAATGTATTTGAGGGTGCCAAGGTTCCTGTTGTATTGGACGGAGGAAGAGTAGCGGGAGGACATGACGGATCTCCGCTTCCCGAAAACGGCATTCCGATTAAGGCAGGCAAGCTTCGCGGAGTTGATAGCTTCGGTATGATGTGTTCCATTGAGGAGCTTGGTTCCACAAGGGATTATTATCCTGAGGCACCTGAAGATGGTATTTATATCTTCAAGGATGACGTGACAGTAGGTGACGATGCCATTGAAGTATTGGGCCTTCATGATACGGTATTCGAATATGAGATTACTTCGAACAGAGTGGACTGCTATTCAGTACTCGGAATAGCAAGAGAAGCAGCTGTTACCTTCAATAAGAAGTTTAATATGCCTGATAACACTGTAAAGGGAAATACTGAAGATGTTAATGACTATGTATCCGTAGAGGTTATCGACACTGACCTCTGCTCAAGGTACTGTGCAAGAGTCGTTAAGAATATCAAGCTTGGGCCATCTCCCGAATGGATGCAGAGAAGACTTGCTGCAAGCGGTATCAGACCTATTAATAACATTGTCGATATTACCAACTATGTTATGGAAGAGTATGGACAGCCCATGCATGCCTTTGACCTTGACCAGGTTGAAGGACATAAGATTGTTGTTAAGAGAGCGAAAGACGGAGAGAAGTTCATGACTTTGGACGGTCAGGAGAGAACTCTTGACAGTGAGATGCTCATGATTAATGATGCAGGCAAAGCCATCGGAATTGCCGGTATCATGGGTGGTGAGAACAGTAAGATTACTGATGATGTTAAAACCATGCTCTTTGAGGCAGCAACCTTCAACGGAGCAAATATCAGAAAGTCTGCCAAGAGACTGGGCTTAAGAACAGATGCATCAGGAAAGTTCGAGAAGGGACTTGATCCCAGGAATGCCATTGAGGCCATCAACAGAGCTTGCGCACTTATCGAAGAGCTTGGTTGTGGTGAGGTTGTAGGAGGAGTTGTTGATGTATGTGCTCCTCTTAAGGATCTTAACAAGATAGAATTCAGACCGACAAGAATCAACGATCTTCTGGGTACTGATATTGATGCTGATACCATGCTTGACATCTTCAAGAGACTGGAGCTTGAGTATGATGCTTCAACCAATATGATTACTATTCCTTCATTCCGTCAGGATCTTGAAGGAATTGCAGATCTTGCAGAGGAGGTATGCAGATTCTACGGCTATGACAAGGTACCTTCAACTCTTCCGAGCGGTGAGGCCACAACAGGTAAGATTAGCTTTAAGTCCAGAATAGAGCAGAAGGCAAGAGAGGTTGCGGAATACTGTGGCTTTTCACAGGGTATGTGCTACTCCTTCGAGAGCCCCAAGGTATTCGACAAGCTCCTGATAGACAAGGATGATGTATTACGACAGGCAATTACAATAAGCAATCCTCTGGGTGAAGACTTCTCCATCATGAGAACCATTTCACTTAACGGTATGCTTACTTCGCTTGCTACCAACTATAACAGAAGAAATAAGGATGCCAGACTCTATGAGATGGCAAATATTTATCTGCCTAAGAGCCTGCCACTTACCGAGAATCCCGATGAGAGGATGCAGTTTACACTTGGCTTCTACGGTAACGGAGATTTCTTCACAATGAAGGGAGTGATCGAGGAGTTCTTCGACAGCATCGGTATGAAGGGCAAACTTAATTACGATCCCAAGGCAGGTAAGCCCTTCCTTCATCCGGGAAGACAGGCCAATATTATATACGAAGGCGGTGTAGTAGGTTTCCTTGGTGAGGTTCATCCTGAGGTTCTGGATAATTATAATATCGGAACCAAGGCATATGTTGCAGTTCTTGATATGCCGACTATTGTTCCTCATGCAACATTTGATCGAAAGTACGAGGGTGTGGCTAAGTATCCTGCGGTAAGTCGTGATATTTCCATGGTTGCACCTAAGGATATTCTGGTTGGTGATATTGAGACAGTAATCCGTCAGCGCGGTGGCAGGATTCTTGAATCTCTCAGTCTGTTTGATGTATATGAAGGCTCACAGATTAAGGCGGGCTTTAAGTCAATAGCATACAATATTACCTTCAGAGCTTCAGACAGAACCCTGGAGGAAGCAGATATTTCAGCTGCCATGAAGAAGATTCTTAACGGCCTTGAAGGAATGGGAATCGAGCTTAGACAGTAACCTTAAGGAGGATATTTCCATGAACAGTAAGAACGTATGGAAAGAGAGTAATCAGAAAAAGGTGAAGGCAATTGACACCTTTGCCGGGGAATACATTGATTTTATCAGTGACAATAAGACAGAGCGTGAGTGCTGCGATGCTGCGGTAAGCATGCTTGAGGCGGCAGGCTTCGTTGAACTTAACAGACTAATAGATAAGGGTACTAAGCTCAAAGCAGGCGACAAGGTGTATATGACACAGATGAATAAGTCTGTGGCTGCCTTTGTTATCGGTAATAAGTCTGTACTCGAGGGTCTCAATATCCTTGGAGCCCATATTGACAGCCCGAGGCTTGATATTAAGCAGAACCCTCTCTATGAGTCAGACGGAATCGGATATTTGGATACACATTATTATGGTGGTGTTAAGAAGTATCAGTGGGTCACAATTCCGCTTGCAATCCATGGCGTTGTGATCAAGAAGGACGGAACCACCGTTGAGATTAATATAGGTGAGGATGAGGATGATCCTGTATTCTTCGTATCTGACCTGCTGATTCACCTGGCTGCCAAGCAGATGGAGAAGAAGGCGAGTGAGGTTGTGACCGGAGAAGAGCTTGATATCATCATCGGCAACATGCCCCTTAAGGATGCCAAGGAGGATGAGAAGGAAGCAGTTAAAGCGAATATTCTAAGCATTCTCAAGGCACAGTACGACATAGAGGAGGAGGACTTCGCTTCAGCAGAGCTTGAGGTAGTTCCCGCAGGACGTGCACGTGAAGCAGGCTTTGATCGAAGCTTAATCTTAGGTTACGGACATGATGACAGGGTATGTGCATATCCTTCACTCAGAGCGCTCATTGACACAGGTGTATGTGAGAGAACCACCTGCTGTATCCTTGTTGATAAAGAGGAGATCGGTTCTGTAGGTGCTACAGGTATGGAGAGTAAGTTCTTCGTTAATGCTGTTGCAGAGCTTATCAACCTCTCATGTGATAATTATTCGGATCTGCTTCTTAGAAGAGCACTTGCCAATTCATATATGTTAAGCTCAGATGTTAATGCAGGCTATGATCCTACATTTGCGGACAAGTTTGATAAGAAGAATGCTTCACTTCTGGGCAACGGACTGGTATTTAATAAGTTCACAGGTTCAAGAGGTAAGTCAGGCTCCAATGATGCCAATGCTGAGTACATAGCAGCAATCCGCAATGTACTTGATAAGGATGGCGTTATCTATCAGACAGCGGAGCTTGGCAAGGTAGATATAGGCGGTGGCGGTACTATCGCATATATTCTTGCGTTATATGGCATGAATGTAATTGATGCAGGTGTTGCTGTTCTCAATATGCATGCTCCTTGGGAGTGCATAAGCAAGGCAGACCTGTATGAAGCCTATGAAGGCTACAAGAGCTTCATAGCGGGAATCGGTCTGTAATTATGAAGACCTCGGATTTTAATTTTGAACTGCCTGAAGAACTGATAGCCCAGGACCCTTTGGAGGACAGGAGTGCATCAAGACTGCTTGTACTTAACAAAGAGACCGGCGAAACAGAGCATAAGATATTTAAGGACATCATTGATTTAGTTAATCCGGGTGACTGTCTGGTGCTTAACAACACTAAGGTTATTCCTGCCAGACTGCTTGGCGTCAAGGAGGACACGGGAGCTCATGTAGAGGTGTTCCTGCTGAAGAAATTATCCAAGGATACCTGGGAGACACTGGTTAAGCCGGGCAAGAAGTTGAAGCCCGGTGCAAGAGTAATATTCGGTGACGGACTGCTTACGGCAACCATCCTTGATACTATGGAGGAGGGTATACGAAAAGTGCTCTTTGAGTATGATGGCATATTCGAAGAGGTACTGGATAAATTAGGTGAGATGCCCCTGCCTCCTTATATTACTCACAAGCTTAAGGATAGGGACAGATACCAGACTGTGTATGCCCGATACGACGGTTCTGCTGCGGCTCCTACTGCAGGTCTTCACTTTACGAAGGAATTACTCACTGAGCTTGAGGCAAAGGGCGTTCGTATTGCTTATGTCACACTTCATGTGGGACTTGGAACCTTCAGACCGGTTAAGGTTGATGATGTTGCCAATCATCATATGCATTCTGAGCACTATATAATTACCGGGGAAGCGGCAGATATAATCAATACCACCAAGGAAAATGGTGGCAGAGTAATCTGTGTCGGTACTACCAGCTGCAGAACAATAGAGAGTGCGGCTGATGATACAGGTAAAGTTGTTCCCGGTGAGAACGATACTCAGATATTTATCTATCCGGGTTACAGTTTCAAGGTATTGGATGCACTTATCACCAATTTCCATCTGCCCGAGAGCACATTGGTTATGCTGGTATCTGCGCTTGCAGGTAAGGATAATATTATGAAGGCCTACAAGGAGGCGATTGACCTTCGATACAGGTTCTTTAGTTTTGGTGATGCAATGTTTATTAGATAACGGAAAAGTAGACGTATTTATTCTGTTAGTTTATAATAATTTTGTGGGGGTTTAGTGATTTCCTTTAGTTGGGAGGAGAAAGATGGAGAAACGTAAGTCAGAGAGAACCGAATTAACATCAAGACTTGTAATTAAGTCCTTGAGCGGTGGAGCAGAGGAGGCCAAAGAGGTTGCGATAGAGGTTACAGACGTATCCAAGAGTGGTGTGGGCTTTACCTGCATGGTACCGCTTGAAATCGGAGCTGTATACGAAGGCTTCCTGACCATATGGACCAAGGAAGTGCTGCATTGCTTCATGGAGATTGTAAGAATAGTCAAGAATGAGAATGATTATTCATATGGAGCGATTTTTATCGGCATGCCTGATATGGAAGTATCGAGAATTGAAGTATATCAGACAGTTAACAAGAATGTGACTGATTAATTTTATGGCAAGCTTATGCTTGCCATAAATATTATAAGGAGCAATATGCTATGAAATGCCTTATTCTGGCAGGAGGAAGAGGCGACAGGATGTGGCCTCTGTCCAGAAAGAATAATCCCAAACAGTTCATTACAATAAGAAACAAGCATTCCATATTCCAGGAGACGGTTGCCAGGAATATGGCTTTTTGTGATGAATTTATAATTGCGGCAAGTTCGGATTACGAATCCATAATCGAGAACCAGATGAAGGCCTTTGAGGGCTTGACCTACAGATGTGTATATGAGGAGACCGGCAGAAGCACTACGGCACCTATAACACTTACGGCACTTAGCCTTCCACAGTCAGAGCTGTTGTTTACGGTATCGAGTGATCACCTGATAAGTGGTGAGAGCTATAAGGATGATATTCTAAGAGCTAAGGACAAGGCTTTAAACGGAGGTATTGTAGCCTTTGGCATGCCTATGCATGAAGCCGATACCAGGTTCGGATATATTAAACCGTGCGGAGACAGAATAGAATGCTTCACTGAGAAACCGAATGCGACTGAAGCGAAGGAATATCTTGAATCGGGGCAGTTTTACACGAATGGTGGTATGTTCTTATTCAGGGTAGGTGACTATCTGAATGAGCTGCGCATTGTGGACCCGTACATGTACAGCCAGTGCAACAGTGCTTATTACATGAAGGAGGTTGTCGGAAACAAGACCTATTACAGGAAGAATGTGATGGATATGATTCCGGCCAAGTCCATAGAGCAGAGTCTGTATGTCAATACTCAGAAGGGGAAGATGGTTGAGGCTGGCTTTGACTGGAAGGATATCGGATCACTGGATGACCTTACGGGAGTGAGGTTTGACCTGGACAAGGAAGAACAGCTGATCAGCAATAAGTGCAAGAATACCACGGTTATTAACAGATGTACTGATAAGCTGGTGCTTACCAATCAT
>SAMEA3663085__coassemble_427_pt1 | contig 17424 bp, 16 predicted proteins | sample SAMEA3663085__metabat2_high_PE_010 | metagenome-assembled genome bin SAMEA3663085 (sample SAMEA3663085) | pig gut metagenome | biome: pig gut; feature: pig-associated habitat; material: faeces | place: France | collected 2012
TAACCTACAGCTATGTGGGTAATGTTGAGAGCCCGGCTGTAGAAGATAGTGATTATAAGGCCGGAAGCTCCTGCACGGTTGTACTCAGTACAACTACCGGTGTTGAGCTTAAAAGGGAAACCACGACCACCTTCCCGGTGTCAATGAATATTACCGGAATCCCCGACTGTGAAACCGGTACCGTTACAATAATCTATAACGTATCCGTTCCGGGTCAGACCACCACAGGAGAGGATGGACAGATAATTGAGACTCCTGCAGAGGATGTAGAGAGAACCGTTGTAAGGACTGTTACATTTACCAAGGAATAATATGCAGGGAAAGATAATCAGAGGCATTGGCGGATTCTATTACATCAATGCCGGTAACAGTATATATGAATGTAAGGCCAAGGGAAGCTTTCGTAAGGATGGAATCAGGCCTTTAGTCGGTGATGACTGCATAATTGACATTCTTGATGAAAAGAACCGACTGGCAAATATTACATCGATTCTGCCCAGACACAGTGAAATAATAAGGCCTGCTGTAGCCAATGTTGACCAGGCGATGATAATATTTGCCATAAGCAGACCCGAACCAAACTTCAACCTTCTTGACAGATTCATCATTCAGATTAGTCAGAAAGATCTGCCCTGCATCATTGTAATTAATAAGATGGACCTTGCGGATGATGATCAGAGACGCGAAATTGAAGAAGCATATGTGGCCTGCGGATGCAAGGTAGTATTTACCAGTGTCAGCAACAGAGAGGGTGTGGAAGAGATAAGAAAGCTCATTAAGGGCAAGACCACCACTGTTGCGGGGCCCAGCGGAGTGGGTAAGTCAAGCATGATCAATCTGCTTCAGTCTGCGGTTAAGATGCAGACGGGAGTGCTCTCCGATAAGATAGACAGGGGAAAGCATACCACGAGACATTCGGAGCTGATACCTATAGATGAGGATACTTATATCTTGGATACTCCGGGCTTCAGTTCACTCAATCTGTTTGACGTAAGTACCGATACATTAAAGGATTATTATTATGAGTTTGAGGAATATGCCGCAGAGTGCAGATTCCTTGACTGTAAGCATATTAGTGAGCCTGACTGTGGAGTGAAGAAGGCCGTAGAGAGCGGTGAGGTCAGCAGACTCAGATATGAGAATTATCTGACACTGTACCGTGAGTGTAAGGAAAAAAGAAAATACTGATTTGACAAAACAGCGCCGTTTGCATATAATGCTAATGGCGCTTTAATACTTTTACAGTGTAAAGCATAAAATAAATTCAGAGGAGGATTTTATTATGAAGAAGAAGTTATTGGCTATGCTTCTTACAGTAGCTATGGTTTCTGCACTCGTTGGTTGTGGCGCTTCAGCTGATACAACAGAGACAGAGCCTGCTGCAACAGAGGAAGCAGCAGAAGAGACAACAGAGGAAGTTGCCGAGGAGCCTGCAACAGAGGAGGCAGCTGCAGACGGACAGACATATACAATCGGTATCTGTCAGTTGGTACAGCATCCCGCACTTGACGCTGCAACACAGGGCTTCGTAGATGTTCTTACAGAGAAGCTTGGTGATGCCGTTACATTTGACAATCAGAATGCATCAGGTGAGTCAGCTAACTGTACAACAATCGTCAACGGCTTCGTATCATCAGACGTTGACATGATTCTTGCTAATGCAACAGCACCTCTTCAGGCTGCAGCATCAGCTACAAACACAATTCCCGTTCTTGGTACATCTATAACAGATTATGCAACAGCACTTCAGATTACAGACTGGACAGGAACAGTAGGCGGTAATGTATCAGGTACATCTGACCTTGCTCCCCTTGATGAGCAGGCTAAGATGCTCAATGAGATTTTCCCTGATGCCAAGACAGTAGGTCTTCTTTACTGCTCAGCTGAGGCTAACTCAGTATACCAGTGTGAGACAATCGAGGGATACCTTAAGGACTATGGCTATGAGGTTAAGTGGTACTCATTCACAGACAGTAATGATGTTACATCAGTAACACAGACAGCTGCTGATGAGTGTGATGTAATCTATATCCCTACAGATAACACAGCTGCTTCTAACACAGAGGCTATTGCTAACGTAGTTCTTCCTGCTAAGGTTCCTGTAGTTGCAGGTGAGGAAGGTATCTGCCAGGGCTGTGGAGCTGTAACTCTTTCAATCTCTTACTACGATCTTGGTTGTGCAACAGGTGAGATGGCATATAAGATTCTTACAGGTGAGGCTGACATCGCTACAATGCCTGTTGAGTATGCTCCCAACGTAACTAAGAAGTACAACGCAGCTAACTGTGAGGCACTTGGCATCACAGTACCTTCAGATTACGAGGCAATTGCAACAGAGTAGTTCATTCTTTGGTAAAATCGCGAAAGACTGACATTTTGAAACCACCGAATTCGTTGAGATTTCGGTGGTTTTTTGTTGTATAGTTTTTTGAAATAAAGTATAATAGGTGGCGACGATTGGAAAGAGAGGGAGAGTATGGATTTTTTAGTTGGATTACTCAATGCTATGCCCGGTGCTGTGGCCCAGGGAATAATCTGGGGGTTCATGGCAATAGGTGTATATATCACATTCAGAATACTTGATGTGGCAGATCTTACCGTAGACGGTTCCTTTACGACAGGCGGAGCAACCTGCGTAATATTAACTCTTAACGGAGTGAATATGGGTCTGGCACTTCTTATTTCGTTTATTGCGGGATTGCTGGCAGGTCTGGCTACGGGTCTGTTCCATACAAAGTTCGGTATACCTGCAATACTTGCGGGAATTCTGACACAGCTTGGTCTGTATTCCATCAATCTGCACATTATGGGTTGGGGAACCAAGAACGGAAGTGCTGCCAACCTTCAGGTAAGTGTTGACAGATATAAGCTTTTGGTAGCCGGAAGATATGTAAGAGATCTTTCACTTAACAATCCTCTTATAGTTCTTGTTATCATAATTCCCATCATTATTGCGATTCTTTACTGGTTCTTCGGAACTGAGATCGGTGCATCCTTAAGAGCAACCGGAGCCAATGACAATATGGCAAGAGCCCAGGGTATCAATACCGACGTAACCAAGGTTCTTGGTCTTATGATCAGTAATGGTATTGTCGCTTTCTCCGGAGCATTGTTTGCGCAATATCAGGGCTTCTCTGATGTCAACATGGGACGAGGTGCAATTGTAATCGGACTTGCAGCCGTTATCATTGCTGAGGTTGTATTCGGTAAGGTTTTCCGCAATTTCTCAGCTAAGCTGTTAGGCTGTGTCTTCGGAGCAGTTATATATTATATTGTTATTCAGATTGTCCTTAAGATGGGATTGTCAACAGATGACTTAAAACTCTTATCGGCATTGGTTGTTGCTGTGTTCCTTGCACTTCCTTACTGGAAGAGTAAGTATTTCAGTAAAGTGGGCAATAAGGGGGAATAAGACATGCTAGAGATTAAGAATATATACAAAACCTTCAATCCCGGAACAGTCAATGAGAAGGCTGCACTTAAGGGCTTATCACTTACTCTTGAAGAGGGCGATTTCGTTACGGTAATCGGCGGCAACGGAGCAGGTAAGTCAACAATGCTTAATGCGATTGCAGGTGTATGGCCTCTGGATCAGGGACAGATTATTATCGATAAAACTGATGTAACCTCGCTTCCGGAATATAAGAGAGCGAAGTTTATCGGAAGAGTATTCCAGGACCCAATGACGGGTACGGCAGCTACTATGCAGATTGATGAGAATCTTGCACTGGCTGCAAGAAGAGGTCAGAAGAGAGGACTTAAGACTAACTTAAGCAAGGCTGATACGGAGGAGTTCAAGTCACTACTCGCCTTCCTTGACCTGGGTCTTGAAGAGAGACTGACATCCAAGGTAGGTCTTCTGTCGGGAGGTCAGAGACAGGCACTGACACTGCTTATGGCTACCATTCAGAAGCCCAAGGTGCTTCTGCTTGACGAGCATACGGCAGCACTTGACCCTAAGACGGCCGCTACTGTACTTAAGGCAACCGAGAAGATAGTAAATAAGAATAATCTTACAACCCTCATGATCACACATAACATGAAGGATGCAATAACATATGGTAACAGACTGGTTATGATGAATGACGGAAAGATAATTCTCGATATCAGAGGCGAGGAGAAGAAGAAACTTACCGTTGAAGCTCTGCTGCATGAGTTTGAGAAGGCAAGCGGAGTTGAGTTCACATCAGATTCTGCAATTCTAGGTTAAGATTTGATTTACTCAGGCGACCGCAATATGTGGTCGCCTTTGTTCTAAGGAGGATACAGTGAATAAGTTTAGACCGATTTTTCCACAGCTTGGAGGGTTTGCTCACGGTGGAGATTACAATCCCGAGCAGTGGTTAGACAGACCGGATATTCTGAAGAAGGATATAGAGCTGATGAAGGAGGCTCACATCAATGTTGTGACTCTCGGAGTTTTCTCATGGTCTGTGTATGAGCCGAAGGAGGGTGAATATCACTTTGACTGGCTTGAGGAGATAATGAACAATCTCTATGCGAATGGAATCCATACGATCCTGGCTACGCCCAGCGGAGCCCGTCCTGCGTGGCTTGATAAGCAGTATCCGGAGTGCATGAGAGTGGATGCCTACGACCACAGAGAGCATCACGGATTGAGACATAATCACTGTATGACCTCGCCTGTATACAGGGAAAAGGTTAAGAATATCGATTCGAGACTGGCAGAGAGATTCGCCAAGCATCCGGGGCTTCTGATGTGGCATATTTCCAATGAATTTGGAGGAGAATGCTATTGTAAAAGCTGTGTGGCAAACTTCAGAAAGTATCTGGCTAAACGATATGATAATGATATTGAGAAGCTTAACCATGCCTGGTGGACTACATTCTGGAGCCACAGGTTTACAGACTTTGACCAGATAGATCCGCCATACGAAACAGGTGAGAGCTGTGTTCTTGGACTTACACTTGACTGGAAGCGGTTCACGACTCATTCAACATGTGATTTCATGAAGGCTGAGATAGAGACCTTAAGAAAATACAACCGTGATATTCCTGTCACAACAAATTTCATGGAAATATATGACGGTCTGGACTATCAGGTTCTTGCCAAGGAAGTGGACTATATCAGCTGGGATTCATATCCGCTTATGCACAATGATTATGAGTCCATTGAGGACACCTTCCTAAGAACCGCATTCTGCAATGCACAGTTCAGGTCAATGAAGAAGGACCGACCCTTTATCCTGATGGAGAGTGCGCCGGGACTGGTGAACTGGCATGGTGTAAATAAGATGAAGCGTCCGGGCTATGGCAAGCTTATGTCTCTTCAGGCAGTTGCCTCAGGTTCCGATACAGTACAGTACTTCCAGTGGAGGAAGGGAAGAGGCTCATCAGAACAGTTCCATGGTGCGGTCGTAGACCATATAGGCACTAATGATACCAGAATATTCAGAGAGGTTGCCGATACGGGCAGAAGCCTTAAGGAAATAGCTGAGGTATGCGGAAGTGTTCAGAAGAATGAGGTTGCGGTAATCTGGGACTGGGATAACAGATGGGCAATTGATGATGCAAGAGCGTTGTCTAACGACTCCAAGAAATACGAGGATACGGTAATAGGCATCTGGAAGGAACTCATGCGGATGGGTGTCGAGGCAGATGTTATATCCCAGGATATGGATTTTGATGATTATAAAGTTATTGTTGCTCCAATGATGTATCTCCTGCATGAAGGTGTAGGAGAGCGACTGACTAAGTTTGTGAATAAGGGAGGACAGTTAGTTGCGAGCTATTTTACCGGATATGTGGATGAGAGTACTCTGGCTTATCTCGGTGGCTTCCCGGGACAGAATCTTAAGGAACTGTTTGGGGTAATCGCTGAGGAGATAGACAGTCTGTATCCCACGGAGTCCAATTATATTATCAATTCCTATGGTGGCAGATATGAGGTTAAGGACTACCAGGAATATCTGCGCGTAAACGGCGCCGACGTTCTGGCAACCTACGAGGGTGATTATCTCGAGGGCAGGGCAGCGGTTACCAGGAAGGAAAGCGGCAGGGGTGCGGCCTTCTATGTGGGCTGCAGACTTGATAGTAAGGATATGAGATGGATCCTTGACAAGGCACTTGCGTCAGCTGCGGTTGAACTAACACCGCTTCCTGAGGGTATCGAGCATCATGTGAGATACAGTGATGATTACAGGTATGATTTCTATCTCAATGTGACCAAGGAAGCCAAGGATGTGCCTTGCAGCCTGTGTGAGGATTTCATAGCAAGCAAGACCTTTGCGGGAAGCTTCGTGCTGCAGCCTGTGGAGTCTACGGTGGTCAAGCGAAAGTTGACTAAATAAGTATATAGGTTGTAAAATAGATTGAATGTGGTCTGACAGTCAGACTTATGCTTAAGGAGAATTATATTGAATATTATGAGCATGACCGGCTTCGGCAGGGGTGAGGTTACGGAAGGCAGCCGTAAGGTCACTGTTGAACTTAAGTCGGTTAACCACAGATATCTTGATGTTTCAATCAAGATGCCCAAGAAACTTAATTTCTTCGATGCGACCATCAGGAATCTTCTGAAGGAGTATATTCAGAGAGGTAAGGTTGATATCTTCATTACCTTTGAGGACAATTCGGAGAATAATGTAGCGGTTAAATATCATCCCGAGGTGGTGAAGGAATACCTTCAGTACCTTAATTCCATGAGCGATGAGTTCGGCCTTGACAATGATATCAGAGTATCGACGATCGCGCGCTTCCCTGAGGTCTTCACTCTTGATGATGTTGAGATTGACGAGGAAGGTATCTGGAAGATATTGGAGAAGGCAATCAGAGAGGCATGCGAAGGCTTCGTTTCTACCAGGATTAGAGAGGGCGAGAACTTAAGAGCTGACCTCATCGGTAAGCTTGATTCCATGCTTTCCGTGGTTGACTTCATATCTGAGAGAAGCCCCGCTATTATCGAGGAATACAAGGCAACCCTTATGGGCAAGATCGCAGAACTCTTAGGTGATTCCAAAGTCGATGAGAACAGAATCGCAACTGAGGTTACGATATTTGCTGACAAGGTATGCGTCGATGAGGAAATGGTAAGACTTCGCAGTCATATAGAGACCATGAAGACCACTCTCATGGAGGGCGGCGGAATAGGACGAAAGCTTGACTTCTTAGCGCAGGAGATGAACAGAGAGGCCAATACCATTCTGTCTAAGGCCAATGACCTGGAGGTATCCAATAAGGGTATCGAGCTTAAGACCGAGATTGAGAAGATCAGAGAGCAGATTCAGAATATAGAATAAATTATTGAGAGGAGCATATTATGTTACATCCATCTTATTCAGATCTTATGAAAGTAGTTAATTCGGACGTAGAGCCGGGAGAAACCAAGGTTGTTAACAGCCGTTACTCCATTGTTATGGCTACAGCCAAGAGAGCAAGACAGATTGTTAACGGAGACGAGGCACTTGTGGACGGAGATTCGGAGAAGCCCTTGTCGATTGCCATTGAAGAGCTTAATCAGGGGATGATTAAGATTATCGGAGATGAAGAAGAATAAATGAAAATATACTTTGTATCACTCGGATGCGATAAGAATACAGTTGACAGCGAGATGATGCTGGGAATGATTAATGGTGCAGGCGTTGAGATAACCATGTCTTTGGATGATGCGGACGGGGTTATTATTAATTCCTGCGCTTTTATTGCTGATGCAAAAGAAGAAAGCATTAACACTATCCTGGAGATGGCTAAGCTAAAACAGGAGGGTAGGCTTAAGAAGATTATTGTGACCGGTTGTCTGGCTCAGAGATATAAGGATGAGATTATCAGAGAGATTCCCGAGGTCGATGCTGTTGTGGGAATCCAGTCTTTCGACAAAATCGTTGGTATATTGTTTAGTGATGATAAAGAACCTAAAGTTGTGACGGATGATCTTAATCTTGCACCGATTAGCGGTCATAAACGGCTGCTCACAACCTCCACTCATTATGCATATATGAAGATAGCTGAGGGCTGTGATAAGCATTGTACCTACTGTATCATACCAAAACTAAGAGGCCGCTTTAGAAGTGTGCCGATGGATACACTGCTTAATGAGGCGAAGGACCTGGCTAAGAGAGGAATTAAGGAATTGATTCTGGTTGCACAGGAGACTACACTCTACGGCGTTGATATTTCGGGCAGGAAGCAGTTACCTGAGCTACTGAGAGAGCTTGCTAAGGTTGATGGAATAGAAAGAATCAGACTTCTGTATACCTATCCTGAGGAGATCAACGATGAGCTGATAGAGGTAATTAAGAGCGAGCCCAAGGTATGTCACTATATCGATATGCCCATACAGCATGCTTCGGACAGGATCCTTAAGAGGATGGGAAGAAGAACCACCAATGCTGACCTTAGAAATATCATTATGAAGCTTAGATGCGAGATTCCTGACATAGTACTCAGAACCACTCTTATCACGGGCTTTCCGGGAGAGAGACTGTCGGATTACAGAATACTTAAGGACTTCGTCCGTGATATAGGCTTTGACCGACTCGGGGTATTCACCTATTCAAGAGAAGAGGGAACACCGGCGGCAGCCATGAAGGGCCAACTGCCTGAGGTGGTTAAGAAATTTAGGCGAAACGGAATCATGAAACTGCAGCAGCGGATAGTATATGAGAAGAACGAGGCCATGGTCGGAAGAGAGCTTACGGTTTGTGTTGACGGAAGACTGGTTGAAGACGGAGTATATGTGACCAGGTCATATATGGATGCTCCTGATGTGGATGGAATAGTGTTCGTGGCAACAGACAGAGAAATGATGTGCGGTGACAGCCTAAACGTCAGAATAAGTGCCGCCGACGGCTATGATCTTGTGGCAGAAGAAGTATAGATATCTGAATGGATATTATGAGAAGGGGAAGGAACGAAAAGGAGACGAATATGAATTTACCAAACAAATTAACGATTTTTCGAATGATTCTTATCATACCCTTTGTAATAATTGAACTAACGGGCTGTCTTGGAGACTACAGCGGACTTACAGCCCTGATTATCTTTGTGGTAGCGAGCCTAACGGATCTGCTTGACGGCAAGATAGCCAGAAAATACAACCTGATAACTAACTTCGGCAAGTTCATGGATCCGCTGGCCGACAAGGTTCTCGTGGTATCTGCTATGATATGTCTGCTTGTGAACAAGCCTGAACTTCTGCCTGCATGGGCACTTATCATAATACTTGCCAGAGAATTCATAATATCGGGCTTCAGATTGGTGGCAAGCGATGCGGGAATTGTTATCGCCGCAAGCATGTGGGGCAAGGTCAAGACGGTGTCCCAGATGGTTATGGTAATAATGATGCTTATAGACATCAATTATCCTGTATACATCCTGCTTACCAAAATCGTAATGTATGTAGCAGTGATACTGACAGTTGTTTCACTTGTTGATTATATTTATAAGAACAAAGAGGTTCTGGGTGATTAATATGGTTGTTGAACTTATTTCGGTTGGAACAGAGATACTGATGGGTAACATCATAAATACCAATGCCGCCTATCTGTCGGGACGTCTGGCAGACCAAGGCATGAGTGTATATTTTCAGGACGTGGTCGGTGACAATGAGGAGAGACTGACAGAGACGCTTTCACTTGCCCTGTCTCGCTCGGATATTGTGATATTAAGTGGTGGACTGGGCCCCACACCGGATGATCTGACCAAGGAGGTTGCAGCTAAAACTGCAGGTGTAAACCTCTATATGGATGAAGCGTGCAAAAGTGCTATCGGGGATTACTTTAATAAGATAGGAAGAACCCCGACTGACAATAACTGGAAGCAGGCGCTTATGCCGGAAGGCGGAGTGGTGCTTCCGAATCATAATGGAACGGCACCGGGGTGCATAATTAAAACAGAGGATGGAAAGCATATCATTCTTCTGCCCGGTCCTCCTGAAGAGCTTAAGCCCATGTTTGAGGAGAGCGTGGTTCCATACCTCAATGAGCTTATGCCGGGAGTTATTTTATCAAAGACAGTCAAACTGTGCGGAATAGGTGAAAGCAGTGCTGCGCAGATGATAGCCGACCTTATTGACAATCAGAGCAATCCGACCATTGCAACCTATGCCAAGACCGGTGAGGTTCATATCAGGATATCCGCCAAGGCTGACAGCCAGTCGGAGGCTAAGAAACTGCTAAAGCCCATGGTTAAGGATGTTAAGGAACGCTTTGCTGCCAATATATATACAACCGAGGATGATGTTACACTTGAGAAGGCGGTTGTTGATCTTCTTGTTGCCAATGATCTTACTGTCGGTACGGTTGAATCCTGCACGGGAGGACTTCTGGCCGGAAGATTAATCAATGTACCCGGTGTATCAGATGTATTTAAGTCGGGTATTGTAACATATTCCAATAAATCTAAGAGAAGATTGGTCGGAGTAAAGAAGGCTACCCTTGATAAGTACGGTGCTGTCAGTGCCGAGACTGCCAAGGAAATGGCCAGAGGACTTGCTGCTCTCGGCAAGGCAGACGTAGCGGTAGCTGTAACAGGTATAGCGGGACCTGACGGCGGCACTACGGAAAAGCCGGTGGGTCTGGTATATATTGCCTGTGATGTATGTGGTAAGACCCGTGTAAGGGAATGTCACTTCACCGGGAACAGACAGAAGATTAGAGACAATTCGGTAGTTGCCGCGCTTAATCTTATGCGTGAGTGTATTCTCGAATACTTCAGCGAGAAGACCTTCGGCAAGCAACAGGATAATAAATAATAATGCAAAGATATGCACACTTGTTAAGTGTGCATATTTAATGTATATTAAAAATGCGCGGTTGAATTGCAAAAAACATTTGACAAATACGAACAGATGTTTTATTCTATACTCACAACAAGAACATCTGTTCACAATCACAAGGAGACATTATGGATAGAGAAGAGAAGATTAAGGCATTGGATGCTGCCATATCTCAGATTGAGAAGCAGTATGGTAAGGGTGCCGTAATGAAGCTTGGTGATTCAAGCGCGAATATGAATGTTGAGGCTATCCCCACAGGTTCTTTGAGCCTGGATCTGGCACTTGGGATCGGTGGTATTCCCAAGGGAAGAATTGTTGAGATATACGGACCTGAATCATCAGGTAAGACAACCGTAACACTTCATATGATAGCTGAGGTTCAGAAGAGAGGCGGTATTGCAGGCTTCATTGATGCAGAGCATGCTTTGGACCCGGCATATGCCAAGAATATCGGTGTAGATATTGATAACCTGTATATATCACAGCCGGACTGTGGAGAGCAGGCTCTGGAGATTACCGAGACCATGGTAAGATCCGGTGCTATAGATATAGTTGTAGTAGACTCTGTTGCGGCTCTTGTTCCCAAGCAGGAGATAGACGGAGACATGGGAGATGCGGTAATGGGAGCTCAGGCCAGACTTATGAGTCAGGCCATGAGGAAGCTTACAGCTGTTATCAGCAAGACCAATTGTACCGTAATCTTTATCAACCAGCTTAGAGAGAAACTTGGCGTCATGTTCGGTAATCCTGAGACTACAACAGGTGGTAGGGCACTTAAGTTTTATTCATCTGTAAGACTTGATGTCAGAAGGACTGAAGCAATTAAGCAGGGCGGTGAGGTTATAGGAAACCGCACCAAGGTGAAGATAGTTAAGAATAAGGTAGCACCTCCGTTTAAGGAGGCTGAATTCGATATAATGTTTGGTAAGGGTATATCCAAGACCGGAGACATTCTTGATCTTGCAGCCGATAATGGAATAATAGTCAAGAGTGGTGCATGGTATGCATACGAAGGAAACAAGATCGGACAGGGAAGAGAGAATACCAAGCAGTATCTTATTGAGAATCCTGAGATTTGCAATGAAATTGAGCAGAAGGTAAGAGATCTGTTTTCGATTTCGGAGAGTACAGAAGAATAATTCATTACTCGTCACAGAATAAATACAGGGAGCCGTCCGAAGTGATTCGGACGGCTCTTCCGGTTTACAGGTGAAGAATAATTGGGACTACAGACAGATGTATATTAATGAAATAAAGGAACTGCCGAATAAAAGAAGACAGGTTATATTTGATGATGAGAGTCGTCTTACCTTGTATGCAGGTGAAATTAGGAAATATGGTATGAAGACAGGGGAGGAAGTGCCCGAGGATGTGATGGACGAAATCATTAAGGAGGTACTTCCAAAGCGTGCTAAGCTTAGATGTCTTAACCTTCTTAAGAGCAGACCATATACTGAACAAAGGTTAAGGGAGAAGCTTAATGAGGGTGGATATCCGTCAAATATAATAGATGATACCATTGAATACCTCAGGGGACTTAAACTTATCAATGATATTGAGTATGCAAGGAATTATTTCAGATGCAAGTCTTCGTCAAAGAGTATCAGGCAGATTATGAATGAACTTATGATTAAGGGCATAAGTAAGAGTGATATCGACATTGCTCTGTCGGAAGCAAAAGAATATGATGAACTTGCCACGGAGGATGAGGCAATAGAGAGGCTCATTGTCAAGAGACACTATGACAGACAGACAGCTGACTATGAGCAGAAACAGAAGATGAGAGCATATCTCTTTAGTAAGGGTTTCAGAATGGATGATATTTACAGGTGCACTTGACATAACATTCCTTACTGTGTAAAATATAAATGTTGTACTTTGCTAAATTAGGATTACTCTACATAATCCTATATATGTAATACAATATATTAATTAAATAAGGAGGTGCTCCTGCATGATATTAGTAATCATTGCAGTGGTGGCAACTCTTGTCGTTGCGATTCCCGTAACAATGATATGCACTAAGTCGTATGTAGCTAAGGTTGCAGAGTCGACTGTTGGAAGTGCGGAAGAACAGGCGAGGGGGATCATCGATGAAGCTCTGAAAACTGCTGAAGAGAAGAAGCGAGAGGGCTTACTTGAGATTAAGGAAGAGTCAATCAAGGCTAAGAATGACTTGGACAAGGAGATCAAGGAGAGACGTGCAGAGATTCAGCGTAATGAACGCAGAATTCAGCAGAAGGAAGAGAACATTGATCGTAAGACAGAGTCCATCGAGAGAAAAGAGGCAAATCTTGCTGCTAAGGAAGAGAGTCTGAATAAGCAGAAGGAAGAAATTGCCAAGCTCAGTGAGGAACGTGTTAAGGAACTGGAGCGAATCTCAGGTTTAACCTCCGACCAGGCAAAGGATTATCTACTTAAAATTGTTGAAGAAGAAGTAAAGCACGAGACTGCCGTTATGGTTAAGGAAATGGAGAATCGTGCTAAGGAAGAGGCTGATAAGAAGGCTAAGGAATATGTTGTTACAGCAATCCAGAGATGTGCTGCAGACCATGTGTCTGAGACAACAATTTCTGTTGTAAATCTTCCGAATGATGAAATGAAGGGTCGTATCATCGGTAGAGAGGGTAGGAACATTCGTACCATTGAGACACTTACAGGTGTTGATCTCATTATTGATGATACTCCGGAAGCTGTTGTGTTATCCGGCTTTGATCCTATCAGAAGAGAGGTTGCAAGGATTGCCCTTGAGAAACTCATAGTAGACGGACGTATTCATCCGGCTAAGATTGAGGAGATGGTTGAGAAGGCTCAGAAGGAAGTTGAGCGTATGATCAAGGAAGAGGGTGAAGCTGCACTTCTTGAGGTTGGTGTTCACGGAATTCATCCGGAGCTTGTGAAGCTTCTCGGTAAGATGAAGTTCAGAACAAGCTATGGACAGAATGCACTTAAACATTCTATAGAGGTTGCTCAGTTGTCAGGACTTCTGGCATCAGAACTTGGTTTGGATGTAAGAACTGCCAAGAGAGCCGGTCTTCTCCATGATATCGGTAAGTCCGTAGATCATGAGATGGAAGGCTCACATATCCAGCTGGGTGTTGAACTTTGTAGGAAGTATAAGGAATCAGCAGTGGTTATCAACGCTGTTGAGTCTCATCATGGTGATGTTGAACCGACATCTCTTGTTGCGTGCCTTGTTCAGGCCGCTGATGCAATCAGTGCTGCAAGACCGGGTGCCAGACGTGAGACTCTTGAGACATATACAACACGTCTTCGCCAGTTAGAAGACATTTCGAACAGTTTTAAGGGAGTAGACAGATCATTTGCCATTCAGGCCGGTAGAGAGGTTCGTGTAATGGTTGTTCCGGAGCAGATTAATGATGCCGATATGGTATTGCTCGCTCGTGATATTTCTAAGCAGATAGAAGAGCAGATGCAGTATCCGGGACAGATTAAGGTTAATGTTATTCGTGAATCACGCGTAACTGACTATGCGAAATAAGTAGACATTAAGGTCCGCCAGATAATGGCGGACCTTTTTTGTAGTATGATTTTGGTTCTTTTCACTACTTTTTAGTAATATTTCACAAAAAGTTTGTGATATTTTTGTGTTGTTTTACCAAAGAACTATGTTATGATTAGGATGTAAAGAAGAGATGGATTGAAATTAGGAGGAAAAAAGATGAAGATTACTAATTTATCAAACGTAGAAGGTTTCCTTAAGACTGTAAGTGAGTGCAAGGGTACAGTAGAATTGGTTACAAAGGAAGGAGACAGACTGAATCTTAAGTCTGAGCTTACCAAGTATGTGGCATTAACAAGCTTTTTCAAGGATTCTAAGATTCCTGAGATGGAAGTTATCCTTTCAGAGCCTGATGATGCTGTAAAGATTATCAACTTCCTTCAGTAATACAGGTTACTGTAAATAAATAGAGAAACGGAGAATATTCTACCTTGCAATGTAGTTCAAAGTAAGGTAGAATATTTTTTGCATGAATAATTGTATACAATTATACAGGTAGGGAGATAGTTATGAAATCGTATAAGTCTATGTCACAGGAAGAATTGAGCGCTCTTTACGAGGAGCTTAAGAAAGAATATATAGATGCCAAAGGTAAGGGGCTTAATCTTAACATGGCCAGAGGCAAGCCATCCAAAGCTCAGCTTGACATGTCCATGGATATTCTTGATGCGTTGTCATCAAAGGATAATGCCATTACAGAATCCGGTATCGATTCCAGAAACTATGGAGATCTGACAGGTATACCGGAGGCCAAGCAGCTTATGGCTGATGTTATGGGAACGGATCCTCAGAATGTGATTGTATTCGGTAATGCTTCCCTTCCCATTATGTATGATACTGTTGCCAGAAGCTACTGTTTTGGTGTTAACGGCTCCACACCGTGGTGTAAGCTTGATAAGGTAAAGTGGTTGTGTCCGGTTCCGGGCTATGACAGACATTTCGCCATCACAGAACAGTTCGGCATTGAGATGATAACAATCCCGATGAACAGCGAAGGTCCTGATATGGAGCTTGTGAAGAAATATGTTGAAGAGGATGAGACAATAAAGGGTATTTGGTGTGTACCTAAGTATTCCAATCCAACAGGAATTACATTCTCAGACTCAGTTGTTCGCGCTTTTGCTGCACTAAAGCCTGCAGCAGAGGATTTCAGAATTTTCTGGGACAATGCGTATGCGGTTCACGACCTGTATGAGGATAAGAAGGATGAGCTTATCGATATCCTGTCAGAGTGTGCATTGAACGGTAATGAGGATATGGTATACGAGTTCTGCTCAACATCCAAGGTGAGCTTTGCGGGTGCGGGTATCGCTGCCATGGCTACTTCCGAGAAGAACCGCAAGTGGGTGGAGAGTACCATGACCATCCAGACTATCGGATATGACAAGATGAATCAGCTCAGACACGTTCGCTACTTCAAGGATATTGATGGACTTAAGGTACATATGAAAAAGCATGCAGATATGCTTAGACCTAAGTTTGAGGCAGTACTTAAGTGCTTTGAGAGCGAGCTTGGCGGACTGGATATTGCAACCTGGACAGAGCCTAAGGGAGGATACTTCATATCCTTTGATGCGATGGAGGGCTGTGCTAAGGAAATAGTTGCAAAGTGCAAGGAGGCAGGCGTTACACTTACAGGCGCCGGCGCGACATATCCATATAAGAAGGATCCTAAGGACAGTAATATAAGAATTGCTCCCTCGTTCCCCACTCCTGAGGAAATGGATCTTGCATCAAGAGTATTCGTGCTCTGTGTTAAGCTTGTGACTATAGAGCATTTATTACAGAATAAGTAGTTAACAATAACAATCCGACGGTTATTTGTTATGTAAATTCTCCGGAATGAAAATTTCGGAGAATTTTTTTATATTTTTTATTTACAATATCTAGTTGCCAAGTGATTGGAATAAATACAGATGTTGTGGAAAAATGTAAAAAAGGGCTATTTTATGGGCAATTTAGGGCATTTTTGACATTTGATTTTGTGAGGGTGATTGTTTATAATAAACACTGTCACTCTGGGGGAGAGTGACGGATTGGAGCATGAAATTAATGCAGAGAGAGATTGACGCTTTTTTTGATTATTTACATAACGTCAAGAAAACATCCGGCAATACTGAAATGTCATACATGAGAGACTTAAGGAAACTGGATGTGTATATGAGTGAGAAGGGGAAGAGTAAAGCTTCTGAAATGACAGAGGCTGACCTTAAGGAATACATTGAAGAACTTACGGGACAGGGATTTAAGCCGGCGACTATTTCAAGGAGCATAGCTTCAATAAAGGCGTGGTTCCATTTCATGTACAGAGAAGGTCTGGTGAGTAGGGACGTATCTCTTGATTTAAGAGCGCCCAAGGTGGATAAGAAGATTCCTGAAATTATGTCTCTGGAAGAGATCAACAGACTCCTTGACCAGCCGTGCGGGGATTCTGCCAAAGAAATCAGAGATAAGGCAATGCTCGAGCTCATGTATGCCACAGGCTTAAGAGTTACAGAGCTTATATCACTCAAGCTATCGGATATTAACTTAAATCTATGCTATATTGTATGTAAGGATGCACATAAGGAAAGAATGATTCCTTTTGGTAATACGGCCAGGGAAGCAGTGGAGAGATATCTCATGGAATCAAGAGATGTGTTGTTGCAGGGTAATACATCTGACAATCTCTTTGTAAACTGCACCGGCGACGAGATGAGCCGTCAGGGTTTCTGGAAGATTATCAAGTTCTATGCAGGCAAGGCCGGAATAAGTGCCGACATTACACCACATACACTGAGACATTCTTTTGCGGCACATCTGGTGGAAAACGGAGCAGACCTAAAGAGCGTTCAGGAGATGCTTGGACATTCCGATATATCCACTACACAGATGTATGCTCACTTAAACAATAATCGTCTGAGAAACGTTTATGCTAAGAGTCATCCTAGAAGATAGGGTGACTTTTTGTTTTGGGAGAATATTATGGGAAATATTGTTGATTATATAATTGAATATGGTGACAAGGGTTTCGATGAGGTGCCCTTTAATGAGGTGGATGGCCTGGTCCTTTCACAGTTCGTATATCTTAAGTGGGAGAATGTGATTCCGAAGCTGACCGACGATAAGGATGGAATCACACTTACCGATATGCAGGAAAAAATGCAGGAGGCTGAGGTTTTCTCTT
>SAMEA3663085__coassemble_437_pt1 | contig 17156 bp, 11 predicted proteins | sample SAMEA3663085__metabat2_high_PE_010 | metagenome-assembled genome bin SAMEA3663085 (sample SAMEA3663085) | pig gut metagenome | biome: pig gut; feature: pig-associated habitat; material: faeces | place: France | collected 2012
TTCATAGTATCGGACGATCTCTTCAGCTATCTGTCTGGGTGTAGCCTTGGTGCTCTCTATAATTAAATCATAATTATTCTTGTTGTAATAGTCCACGTCATAGAGGGTCTTAAAGCGCTCTTTTTCAAGGTTTGTACGCTTTGTCAAGGCCTCCGCAGCCTCTGTTACGGATGAATAGCTCTCTGCGCTTCTCTCCGTGTCGTTATATACTCTTTTGGCAGATTCCATAACATCTGTCATTAGAAAAACCTTGAAGGATTCCTCCACAAAATGCCATGCCAGACGGCTGTCAAACACCGCATCGGAGAGTTCTCTTCCCAGTCTTGTGGACCTGTCATCGATCAGTTTATCAATGGACTTATCAGTCTCTGCAAGTTTGTTGAATTCAACCACAGTCATGCCTCGTTCTTCAGCCAGCTGTCTGAACAGTCCGCCGGCGGATATTATCTCATATCCCATTTCCTTCAGTTCTTTGCATACGGAAGTCTTACCGCTTCCCAGATTACCGGTCATTGTAATATTCATAACAACTATTCTCCCGAAATTTATGATCTATGGTTAATTATCTATGATTAATTATCATAGGTTAACGATTATTGATATTACACTTATTTCTTCTTGGCAAACATTGTCTGTCTTGCGCCTCTTAACGGTCTGCCGTTAAGCACGTCATTAACGGTATCCATTCTAAGGCCCGCATCTATGAAGTCACAGTGCTTACAGAATGGATAATTCTGTCTTCCGTCCTTGATAAGTTCTCTTGCCTGACGATATGCTACGGAATTCCAAGCCTCCTTTATATTCTCGTTCTTAAGATCCGCAAGGGTAGTACTCTCGAAGTTATCACAGCAGCAGATACCTATTCTTCCGTCCGGGAAGATGAACATATCGGTATATGGCATGAGACAGGTCTCCTTAACAATCTTCTCTGTCTCTATCTTGTTGGGGGCACTTCCTGCCCTGTTGGTAAGAACAGCCTTAACATATCTCATCTGAATAAGGATCTCAACATCCTTGAATTCATCAGGATTTGCTTTCACGTAAGAATAGATTTCCTTCACATTCTCGTGCAGCTTCATATCCTCACAGTAGTTATTTATTATGAGCTGATCCACATAGGGCACAATCGACTTCACCTTCTCTATATCAAGCAGCAATCCGTTGGTAGACATGAATATGAAGCTTTCCGGCAGCTTCTCTCTGCAGTACTTATGAAATTCAACTATTCTGGTATCCAGCCAGGGCTCATTGTTGCCGTAAAGGGTCAGATGCCCCGTAAATCCCCAGTCTGCAAGTTCATCTATAATATGATAGAAGAGTTCATCCTCCATACGTTTGTAAGGACGCTTCTCCGCGTACTTATTGGCCGTACAGAAGGCGCAGTCACTGTTACATCTGTTGATCGTCTCAAGATTAACCACAAGCGGCATCGGTGCTTCGTTTGGATTCTTAAGTACATATTCTATATATTTCTTCTGACTCTTCTCTCTTGTTGCTCGCTGAAGCTTAAGATATAAGGCAGAAGAGAGCATCGGAAAGTGCTTCTGCATCTCCCATCCGAACCTTCCCATGAAATTATGAATTTTAATCGACATTGTTCCCTCCGGATTAATACTTTTTAAATATTCTGTATTTATTCACTGATACATGCTTAACCATAAGATTATATCATCCGTAAAATACCAGTGTCAATTTTACATGCTTGCTCCACAGAGGCCCATGGATTGACTACCAGACGATATTCAACGAAAATTTGCAATACAGCGCATGTAAATCTATATTTAATAGTTATCCACATAAGTTTATAACTTGGTGGATAACGTAGAGTATAATTTAACTTTTTTCTGTGTTTTTTGATAAGTTTTCCACAAAATAGGGCTATTTTTCCGCTAAAAACAGCTTTTGCAAGATTCATTGCAAAATAACATATGCAATAAGGCACATTACAGGTCCTGTCACAATTCTGCAAGCAAATAGCCTTCACTTCTTGCAGCCTCAAAATTTAAACGCAGTTATAATACTTCCCACAAAAATAGCGAAATCAGACAGGTTGAAAACTAATCTTCGAATTATGCCCTTGATTTTGGGAAATCTTAAATAATCCACAACATAATTTTTACTTGCTCTGTCATAAGTATTGCTGATCGCTCCACCAAGCAGAAGACCCAGTCCTATGCTGAGTCCCTTGTTGGACTTGTCAAACAGAGACGCCAAAAACTTTATTGCTACCAGCAAAGTAAGTGCAAGAGATGAAAGCATAACAAGCGTTGGGTATTTCTCCCCAACGCTTGCGAACATTCCTTTATTCCTAAGAGTGGTAATCTCAATATTACCGTTAAGATAGGTCTTTTCTTGCGTATCATGCTCTCTTTTTGCCTTAATCTTGCCATCCAGTGCAACAATAACAGCAGGTATGAAAGCTCTAATCATTCAACTCAATCTCCTTAAGTGCATCTCTTTCAGAAAGAGAGGCTGTATTACTTCTGATATCCACTATCGGACCACCGTTTCCTTCAATGTATTCCTTAGTAATAACCACACGTCCGATATTCTCATCCTTAGGCACTTCATACATGATATCAAGCATCAGCTCCTCAATAATGGCTCTGAGTGCCCTTGCTCCGGTGTCCTTCTTGATTGCTTTAGCTGCAATTGCAGCAAGCGCATCATCTGTAAATTCTAATTTAACTTCGTCAAGTTCAAGAAGTTTCTCATATTGCTTAAGAATGGCATTCTTAGGCTCCTTAAGGATTCGAACGAGCATCTCCTCATCCAAGCCCTTAAGAGTACATACAATAGGCAGACGACCTATGAATTCCGGAATGAGTCCGAATTCTCTCAGATCCTCATTAGTTACCTTCTCTAATATTTCCTTATCCTGGTCGAACTTGTCCTTAAGCTCCGCACCATATCCTATGGAGGTCTTCTTCCTGAGCCTCTTCTTGATTATTTCATCAAGATCCGGGAACGCACCACCTACGATAAAGAGAATATTCCTTGTATTGATCGTCGTCATGGGTACCATAGCTGTCTTACTTGATGCACCAACCGGAACATCTACGTTGGCCCCCTCCAGGAGTTTAAGCAGACCCTGCTGCACACTCTCGCCATTAACATCTCTTGAGCCATGATTGTGCTTCTTGGCTATCTTGTCTATCTCATCGATAAATATAATACCCTGTTCCGCTTTGTCCACATCATTGTCAGCTGCTGCCAAAAGCTTGGATACAACGCTCTCTACATCATCGCCGATATATCCCGCCTCAGTCAGCGAGGTTGCATCAGTTATTGCAAGAGGAACATTGAGAAGCTTGGCCAAGGTCTTCACAAGATACGTCTTACCGCTTCCTGTCGGACCTATCATAAGTACATTGGACTTCTCTATCTCAATACTGTCCATGGTATCGGTTGCCACTCTCTTATAGTGATTATATACAGCCACAGAGAGAATCTTCTTAGCCTTCTCCTGACCCACTACATACTGATCCAGCTTTTCCTTAATAACATGAGGAGCCGGAATATCCTTAAGCTCAATAATGGGCTTATGCTCTCCGCTCTTCTTAACCTTGCTTCTGCCGTCCATTCCGAGCATGTCGCCAAGGTTTATGAAGCTCATTCCGGGAATGCCCTGGAAGATATTGGCAAAGGGAGTGCCCTTGCTCTCATTACCTTCCTTCTTGTCTTCCTTCTTGTCTTCCTTTTCCTCACTTATTTCCTTATCGTTATTCTTGTCCGCAGATATGTCAGTACTCTTTTCACCGGCTGCAACATCCTGTACGTTCTCCGTACCCTTCTTCTTAACAATATTTTCCTCATATATGTCGTTATCTGCGTTTGAATTGTTGTTAATCTGATTAAGATAGCTGTTCATCTGTGTAACGAAGTTACTGTCCATATATTTAGTCAGGTCCTTGGAACAGTCCTCACAGATATCTATTCCAAACATGCTGTAAGCTATCTTTACGTTATCACCCTCTTCTCGGTGACATATTACGCAGGTTCTCTTAGTGTTACTCATCTTCTTTCCTTTCCTGTTTTGTATGCTTTCACAGTATAACACAAAAAGGATAAGGGCGCGATATAGCGCCCTTATCCTTTATCAGATTTTAATAATCAAGCTTTAATCAACCGTCAGTTATTACCAGGATACACTTTCCATTTCCTGTTTGCTTACAAGTTCTACGTCTATGCTTTCCTTAACGTATTCGCCGTCTCTTATACGATATACATCAAGTTTAACCGTTGAGCCGGCTTCATAATAATCAAGACAGTCTCTAAGATCCTCTATAGTATCTATGGTTTCATCGTTAATGGCAACAATGACATCACCGGACATTAGTCCGGCCTTCTCAGCTCCCGTACCATCGTATACCTGACGAATAGCAACGCCCACAGGCATTCCGTACATCTGAGACACATCACTTGTCACTGTAACACCGCCGATACCCAGGTAGCCGACATCACCTGATGCCACCTTCGTCTTCTCTTCTCTGGATGCTATATTGCTCAAGATGGGCTCAGCTGATGATATGGGGATTGCAAAGCCGACTCCATCAATGGCGCTACCGCCGATCTTACTTGAGTTGATACCGATTACCTCTCCTGACATATTAAGGAGCGCACCGCCCGAATTGCCGGGGTTAATGGCTGCATCGGTCTGAATGAGCCCCTCTGCAGTGCTTCCATCCTCCATATCAAGAGATCTGTCTACCGCACTTATAACACCAACCGTTACAGACTGACCATAACCTAAGGCATTACCGATGGCAATTGCAGGCTCACCGACCTTAAGGTCATCGGAATTGCCAAGCTTTGCTACCTTAATGGCATCCTTGGTCTCACTACTGAGATCCGACAAATCAACAAGGATTACCGCAAGGTCAATATCACCGCTGGTTCCCTTGATTCTGGCCTCTGCTTCAGAGCCGTCAATGAAGGTAACACTCAGTTTCTCAGCTCCATCAACCACATGATTGTTGGTTCCGATATAGAGAGTAGTATCATCCTTACCGATGATTATACCCGAACCGCTTCCGGAAGCCTCTCTTGAATATGTACCGAAGAAGCTTCTCTCTGTGACAGTATAGTCATTAACTATAGATACTACTGCCGGCATAACCTCTTCAGCTACATCAGATACATCCATTGCAGAATAGGTCGTAACAGATCCTTCCGTATCATTTGTCTCTATATCATCGTCCGTATCAACCGCCCCATTATCTTCTGTTTCAGGAAGAGCTATTTCATCATCCTCAATTTCTTCGAAAACTTTTTGTTCCGGGCTGTTGTTCCTAAACGCATCCATTAAGTAGATAGTAACTCCGGCAGTTAATCCAAAGATAATACCAAGTCCTATTACTCCTGCAATCCTGCCCCAGACCTTACTGTGTTCCTTCTTTGGCTTTCTTTCCTTCTTCTTAGGCTCCTCCGGTATCCTCTGGTAACTGTATCTGTATTCCCTGTTCTCACTTGACTCATGAGTTCTCTCTCCGCCGGTATTATGCTCCGGGCCGGTTGTATTGACATTATCTTCACTAATCCTGTTGTACCTGTTGGACGAATATACGCCGCCCATACCGGTTCTGTCCGAACCATAGTCTTCCGTTACCGGTCTGTCCGAACCGTCCCTATCCGTTTCATGTCTGTCTGTATTGTTTACATCGAATTCATCACTCATATCGATGACCTCCTTACTCTTTATTAACTAATATGGAGTATAACTTCAATTTGTGTTCAAAATATGTCCAAAATATTATAAAAAAACAAAATATAAGGCGAGACACGCCCGCCTTATTCCTATATTCATATTCTTTGCGAAAAAAACTCAAGATAGAATCATGCAGATATTATAACTCCATGTCATATCAGACTAAAGTGAAGTTTATTCTACCGTTACGGACTTGGCCAGATTACGTGGCTTGTCAACATCGCAGCCCTTGCCAACCGCAATATAGTAGGCAAACAGCTGGAGTGGGATAATAGCCAGTGAATTAGTGAAGTAATGGCTTGTTGTCGGGATGTAGATAACATAGTCCGCATTATCTTCTATATCGGTATGAGTATTGTTGGTGAGCGCAAGGACAAATGCTCCTCTTGCCCTAACCTCAACAATATTACTTACTGTCTTCTTATAGAGATTATCCTGGGTAAGCGCTGCCATAACCAGTGTTCCGTTCTCAATAAGTGATATCGGACCATGCTTAAGCTCTCCTGCTGCATAAGCCTCAGAATGGAGATATGATATCTCCTTAAGTTTAAGTGAACCCTCCATCGAAAGTGAATAATCCAGTCCACGACCGATGAAGAAGATACTCTTGGCAACAATATATCTGTTGGCGAATCTCTGAATCTTCTCCTTGTTTCCAAGCAGAAGCTCTATCTGCTCGGGAAGTCTTCTCAGATCTATAAGTAAAGACTTGTATTCCTCTTCTGACACAGTACCTCTTACGTGTGCAAACTTCATGGCAAGCAGGTAGAGTGCAATAAGCTGTGCGGAATATGCCTTGGTTGAGGCAACCGCTATCTCGGGACCGGCCCAGGTGTACATAACCGAGTCTGCCTCTCTGGCGATGGCAGAGCCGACCACATTGACAATACCAAGAACCTTGGCGCCTCTTGTCTTGGAATCTCTGAGGGCCTGAAGAGTATCGGCAGTCTCACCTGACTGTGATATTACTATTACAAGCGCCCCCGGCTCAATAATGGGATTACGGTATCTGAATTCAGATGCCATATCCAATTCTACGGATATTCTCGCCATCTCCTCAATAACATATTTCGCAGCCATACCTGCATGATATGCAGTTCCGCAGGCTACTATGTGAATCTTCCTAAGGTTCTTGATTTCGTCATCGGTCATATTAAGCTCTTCGATGATGATATCATCCCCGCTTAAATGCTTCTCGAAGGTCTCACGAACCGCCTTGGGCTGTTCATACATCTCCTTCATCATGAAGTGCTCGTATCCGCCCTTGGCAACAGATTCAGCATCCCACTCAATATGAGTAGACTCCTTGCTGATCTCTTCCTCATCAGCTGTATAGAATCTAAGCTCGCCTGCCTTTAAGCAGACTACCTCACTGTTATCAATGTAATATACGTCTCTTGTGTACTTAAGAATTGCCGGTACATCCGATGCAATATATGCAGCATTGTCGCTTCTGCCGACGATAAGCGGCGAATCCTTACGAACAGCGAATATCTCATCCGGATGATCTGCAAAGATGATACCCAGGGCATAGGCTCCCTCAACTCTGTGCATAACCTTGGTGATTGCCTCAAGGGGGTTGCCCTTATAATAATAATCCAAAAGCTGAACCAATACCTCTGTATCTGTCTGGCTTTGGAATTCATAGCCGTGGTTGATAAGCTTATTCTTTAGCGCCTGGAAATTCTCAATTATTCCATTATGAACTAACGCAATTGTCTCAGACGAATTGTAGTGAGGATGTGCGTTGGCATCAGTCGGCTGACCGTGTGTTGCCCATCTTGTATGTCCGATTCCGACGTTTCCCGGCATTGTCGCACCATCATGTGTAAGGTCTTCCAACGCCTTCAGTCTTCCCGCGGTTTTGACAATGTTGAGCTTAGCTCCGTCAAAAATCGCCATTCCTGCCGAATCGTAGCCTCTGTATTCAAGCTTTGACAGTCCGTCAAGGATAACCGGTGCTGCCTGTTCGTTACCTATGTATCCAACAATTCCACACATAATTCTCTCCTATACCTCGGACAGATAGTCCGGGTTGGTGCTGCATGCCTTAACCAATGCAAGCGGCAGTTTCTTGTAACCCTTGCCTATTCGATAGCCCATGAATTTCCATGCACATATCCACACATACGGGATCACTTCGTACCATTTGCCGTCCCGAAAGAGCCTCGAAACAACCATTTTCACCATTCTGACACCCTCCGTCTCCGACTTGAAGCCGTCAAACACCTCCGGATGGTCTGCCTGTGATATTCCAAGATCCACATTGCGCCTGAACTGCTCTATGGCGCCGTAATCATGCGAGTGGTACACCTTCGCCTCAGCCGTGTAGCTGACCTTATAGCCCTGCTTCACTGCCTTCCCCGCATATATCATATCTTCATTAAAAATCGCCCTCGACACGAATCCGCCAAGCTCGTCATATATCCTTCTACTGTATGCACAGCACACATTCGAACAGAAGAAGGTCTTAATACCCAGCCTGTCATAATCAGCAGACGACTTAAGCACGGACTTATCCGGGTAATTGAATTCCCTGGTAATCTGTTCGCGCCTGCTATCCCCTTCCTTGGGAAGCTGTCTTGCATAGCTACAAGCTACCGTCTCATCCGACAGTGGACTCACCAGATTCTCAATCAGTTTGTCATTCGCGGGAACAGCATCCATTGTCATCATAACAAAGATATCTGCCAGCGATTTGGCAATACCCTCACGTCTGGTATTGCCATGATCGAAGTCCTTCTTTGAGATATGATGAACCTCGATGAATCCTTCATCAATATATTCGTGCAGATCATTAGCCACACCCTCAAAGAAGGCTTCTTCAGTATTCATAATAATAACCCTGTTTACCTTAACGCTCTGGTTATGAAGCCCTCTTATCACCCTGACGAATTCCTCGCCCGGCTTATAGGTAGGAATAATGACATCAATCATATTTAATATCCCGTATCAGACGAAATCTTGCTGCTGTAGTTCTTAACCTCTACAGAAGGCTCATACGATGTATTTCCGAAGAAGAAATCCTGAAGAAGAACTACGTTCTGCTCAAGGTTATTGGGAATAACACAGGAGCCCTTGCTTCCTACCTTACCTGTCTCTCTATTGGTAGCGAAGGGGAAGCCGTCACTTGCAACAATATTATATTTGCCTACATCCTTGATAAGTGATGCGATCTCATCAGCATCAAATGATGTTGAAATGCTGTCTGTAACACCGTCAAAGGCCTTAACAAGCTTAGTCGGATCAGACTTCTTAGCCACCTCAAGGCATTCTGCGATCACTCTTCTCTGTCTCTCTGCACGAACGAAGTCATCACCCACATATCTGATACGGCAGTATGCTGTCGCCTGAAGTCCGTTCAGTACCTGCGGACCGGGCGAGGTTACAGCAATATAATCCTTGCCCTCTGTAGCATAATAGTTCTCACCGTCATCAGTCTTACCTACCATTGAAATCTGATAATTGTTAAGGTGAACAATCTCATTCTCCTGAACGTCAATAGTAACACCACCGATAGCATCAATTACCTCACGAAGTCCGGTAAAGCCGACTGTAACATAGTCTGTGATATTAAGGTCGAGGTTCATATTAAGCATATTGATAGCCTGCTCCGGACCACCCTTTGCATAGGCTGCATTACACTTATTGTATGAATCGTTACCAAGGTTAAGATAGGTATCTCTGTATACGGAACAGAGCTTTACATCACCTGTATCTTCGTTGATAGAAGCGATGATGATGGTATCCGATCTGTTACCCTTGCCCAGAGACTTATCTCTTGCATCAACACCGAAGAGGGCTATATTCCTATATCCCTTCAGAGCCTCGTTGTTTGCAACGGTCTCGTTCATAACTATATCTTCTTCTTTGATATTAATCTTGGTTACACCTGTACCTCTGCTTATAAACCATGCTCCGGCAATGAGCACAAGCAGTAATACAATCTCAATGAGAAGAAGGATAGTCTTCCTCTTTTTCTTCTTAGCCTTCTTTCTTCTGATTGCTTCTCGTCTTCTGGCCTCCTCGCGACTCATTCCGCTACCCTGACGAGGTCTTCTGCCGTCATCGGGGCGAGGTCTTCTGCCATCATTTCTTCTAGCATTATTAGCCATTATACGGTCTCCTTTACTCTTAGAATCAGTATGCGTTCTCGTTCATGAATCCCCTGAAGATAGTGAGGAACATGATCTTGAAATCAAAACCCATAGTCCAATTCTCAATATAATATATGTCATAGTCGATACGTCTTCTTATAGATGTATCACCACGATATCCGTTAATCTGTGCCCAGCCGGTAAGCCCCGGTCTAACCTGGTGCTTGATCATGTATCTTGGAATCTCTTCCTTGAATTTCTCCACGAACTGAGGTCTCTCAGGTCTGGGACCTACAATGCTCATATCACCCACAAGGATGTTGAACAGCTGCGGTAGCTCGTCAATACTGGTCTTTCTGAAGAATTTTCCAACCTTTGTAACTCTTGGGTCATCCTTGGTAGTCCAGCCCTTGGCTTCCTCCTCCTCGCTCTGTACATACATGGTTCTGAACTTGTACATATAGAAGGGTTTATTGTGAAGGCCCACTCTCTCCTGCTTGAAGATTATCGGACCCTTGCTCGTAAGCTTAATTATGATCGCCACTATTATCAGGAAGGGCGACAGCAGAATAATTCCCGTAAGAGAGCCTAATATATCCACTATCCTCTTGCACAGGGCATTGAAGGTATTGCTGAGCGGAACATATCTGATATTAATTACCGGAAGTCCGTTCAGATCCTCCGTATATGGCTTGTTGGGAATCAGGCTGTTGTAATCGGGTATGAACTTGGTGTGCACTCCCGACTTTTCACACATGCCTACTATTTCTTCAAGCCTGTCATAATCCGCAAGTGACAGAGTGACAGCTATCTCATCAAGCTGACTCATAGGCAGAATATCTGTAAGGTTATCAATAGAGCCGATCACCTTGCAGCCCTTATACATGGTGCCTCTCGGAACCTTATCATCCAGAATACCTCTGACAATATAGCCCCACTGGGGATTCATCTTAATCCTTGTAATATACTCCTCCGCTGCCCTTGAGTATCCGACAAGGAGGACATACTTCATGTTGAGTCCCTTGGCCCTCACATGACGTAGCACAGAGCGCACTATCAGTCTCTCCAAGATAAGCAGGATCACATTGATAATTGCGAACAATCCAATGAGACCTCTTGAGAAATCACCGATTTTGAAGGCTCCAATGCACACCAAAAACGCTACCGCACCCATTACGTTAGCGCCAAAGACCTGCGTTATTACTGTCTCTATCCTCTGTGTACGCTTAGGAGTATACATCTTGTTTAAATAAAACAGGAGTAAATATGCCGGCACAACAAAATACAGCGCCGAGAAATAAAACTCCATTGTATATGCTCCCGCTCCCGTGTCGGCAAAGGGTCCTTCGAACTTAAGCCACCACGCCAGAAGATATGATACAGTGACTATAATTGCATCAAGTACAATATGTAGTCTGTTAAGTACTCTCTGGTTATCTTTAATCATAATCAAACGACCGGTTAATGTTAGGCAACCGTCCTATTCGAGATATTGTACTACACTTTATGGCTATACACAAGTTTTGGTGTTACAGCCTTCTAAATATATTAACAAGCAATTCTATCTCAATAATGAAGTAATTCTTAAGATTACTAAGCTTAAACCTTACTTTATTCTTATGGCCTTCCTTACTGAAATACAGCTTAAAGCCATCAAGCAGTCCTTTAAGATAAACCTTACCGTAGCCCTTTAATACAAAGAACAGAGTCTTAATAAGGTATCCAAATACTATAAAAGGCAGATTGATGATAAGCTGAAGGATGGGCATATTCTTTAAGATAAGATATACTGAATTCCTGCTGCTTAGTTTAATCTTGAATTCGTTATATCTGGAGCCGCTGAAGCCGCTTCCTGCGTGATACACCACCGCTGCAGGCTCATAGATATTATCAAAGCCGGCAATCCTTGCCCTGTAGCCCAAATCAACGTCCTCAAGATAAGCAAAGTGCAGTTCATCAAACAGTCCTGTTATCTCAAGCTTAGCCTTATCATATATGCAGGCACCGGCACAGGAAGAGAAGATTTTCCTGCCCTTATCGCACTCTTCGGTTTTCTTACCCTTTCCATAGGCAAAGGCCCAGCCCAGAGCACAGTAATAGTCTCCTGCTCCGTCAAGTACCTCCCTGTTGTTCATATCCACCATCATGGCAGATGCCGAGAAGGCCTTTCTGTTCTTCTTAAGCGCCTCCGTTAGCTTGCGAACGAATCCACTTTCCACTTCGGTATCGTTGTTTAGAAGAATTACATACTCTCCCTTAGCTTCCCTGATACCTACATTGACCGCGTGTGCAAAGCCCGTATTCTCATTAAGCTTAATCAGTCTTACATTAAGTTTTAGCGAATCCGGCAGGAGATCGCTACCGTCAGTTGAGCCGTTATCCACGACTATCACCTCGAAATCCTCACCCTCGCACTTTTGCAGGCTTAAAAGGCAGTTCTTAAGGTAGCGGATGCCGTTATAATTGGGTATTACTACTGATGTAAGCATTAGTTTAATCTCTTAAAAAACAGGAATTCAGGGTCGTAGTAAACAGTGTATCCCTCCATCCTGCTGTCGGCGCAGATTGCGGTACTAACGTTGATATAATCAAAGTCTCCGTAATAGTTTTCTGACAAAAGCGCGGAAACGTCAACATAGGGCGAGTCCAGCTTATCCGCCTTAATTGTGTCATTCATGCTCTCGACGGCTTCTCTGTTAAAGAGATGTGCAAACTGCTCATCTGTTGCATTCTTATATACCGTGTTGAAATTCTCGGCATTGACGAACATATTTCTGACATCGACACCGTAGGCATCCTGCTGAAGAACGGCACGATGAAGATATCCGCTGAAGTTGATGTTCAGTCCGTCGAAGGGGCAGGTCTTGGTTTCGTCAAGCATTCCGCCCACTACCTTGTTCTTTTTTATTACCGGGCCGCCGATTACACCAATATCGAATCGGTTGAGCATCAGTCGGTAGGCGATTTTGCCCCTGATGGAATCGGTGAGCTCAACCATGCGGTTGTAGCGGTTCACGTTATTACCGTAGTTAAGGTAATCCTTGTACTCGAGCCTGAAGAATCCGCAGTGCTTGAGCGGAAGCACCTTGACGTGGAGCTTCGCCTTCTCGCAATAGTCCTCGATGGCCCTCTGACCCGCCTCGTAGGCGTAGGATTTGCTCTCGGTGTTGGTCGAGGTCGAATTCTTGTGGCTTCTCCAGTGGTAGAGTACCTTGGGAATGTGACCGTAGGACCATTCGGTGCCGTCATTGCTGTTGAAGGTTGTATGATACAGACGCAGGAGGAGGTCATGATCCTGGGCACCGTCATATTCGGGACGAAGCTTAAGATTCTTAAGAAGTCCTGCCTCCACCATCAGGAAGTGACAGATGTAATTATTGGTAAGCAGAAGGTCCAGGTTGAAGCCCGGCTTGATATTGGGCTCAAAGAACTTGACGCCCATCGAGTCGCACTTATCCTCATCCGAATAAATGAAGGCATACTTCTTGCCCTCATCGTCAGCCTTCTCTAGTGCTATGGCAAACTCAAAGAGGGCATTGGGAGTGATGAAGTCGTCATGATCGATGAGGCCTATATACTCACCGCGGGCCTTGGCTATACCCGTATTGGTATTGGCACTGATTCCCTTGTTTTCCTTAAGCTTTATATATCTTATTCGCTTGTCCTTATATGCATCCACAACCCTGCTTACAGCTTCACTTTCGGAAGAATCCACGATTAACAGCTCCCAGTTAACATAAGTCTGGGAAATGACTGCATCAATAAGTTCTCTTAAGTATTTCTCTTCGGTTTCGTAGGCCGGAACCACGAGCGAGAACAGTCTGTCCTTCTTCCAGTTTCTGCCCATCTGCTTCTTCATGGTCTCGAAGGATATCGGTCTGAAGGAATATTTGTCACGATCCGATATTCTCTCGACAGAAGCATAGAAGGTGTCCTTAACTCCGTTCTTCTTAAGATAATTCATTCCTCTGTTAAAATAGTTCATCCAATCCCCCATTGCCGGAATTATCCGGATTTATACCAAAAAGCCCCGCTGCCGCTTAGGCAGAAGGGCCAATAATCTACAACTGTGCCTTGAGTGCCTCTGTTAATGCGGCATTCTTAGCCTTGGCATCTTCGATGCTTGTGCCCTTGACACCCATATAGAACTTGATCTTGGGCTCTGTTCCTGAAGGTCTTGCGCAGCACCATGAATCCTCGGTCAGGTCAAAGTAAAGAACATTGGACTTGGGTAAGCCTGTGGATGATGTCTCACCTGTAGCCATATCCGTAACCACATCCTTGTCATAGTCTCTGACCTTAGTTACCTTAAGTGAACCAAACTCCTTAGGAGGGTTGGCGCGCAGCTTATCCATGATCGCCTGAATCTGTCTGCTACCGTCAATACCCTTAAGGGTTACAGCGTACTGAGTCTCAAGATAATATCCGTATTCTTCATACATCTCAAGCATTCTGTCCCATACAGTCTTGCCGTTTGCCTTGCACCATGCTGCAACCTCGCAGAGGCACATAACCGCAACAACTGCATCCTTATCACGTGCATGCGTTCCGGCAAGGCAGCCATATGACTCCTCAAGACCGAAGACATAATTGTTAGAGCCTGTCTGCTCGAAGAGCTTGATCTGCTCACCGATAAACTTGAAGCCTGTCAGAACCTCGATAAGCTTAACATTATACTTCTCAACAATCCTGTCAGCCATATTGGTTGTAACGATAGTCTTAACAAGAGCAGGATTCTCAGGCATTGTACCTGTAGCTGTACGCTCTCTTAAGATGTAGTCTGCTATAAGCATTCCGGACATGTTACCTGTAAACGGCACATATTCATTGGTCTTGGTATCAAGTGCATAGATTCCGAGTCTGTCGGCATCGGGGTCTGTGGCCAGCACGATGTCGGCATTAACCTCTCTTGCAAGCTTGAGTGCAAGTTCAAATGCCTTGGGATCCTCAGGGTTAGGATACTCAAGTGTTGTAAACTTGGGATCCGGGTTCTCCTGCTCAGGAACCACATATACATTCTTGAAGCCAAGCTCCTTAAGAATTCTTCTTACAGGCTTGTTACCTGTGCCGTTAAACGGAGTATAGACGATCCTGATATCCTCAGCCATCCTTGTGATGATCTCCGGATGGATGATCTGCTTCTTGAGCTCAACCATGTACTTGTCGTCTATCTCAGAGCCGATAACATTGTAGAGGCCCTTGGCAACAGCCTCATCCTTATCCATGGTCTTAACTGTATGGTAATCGGTTACATTCTTAACCTCTGTAATAATCTCCTTGTCCTTGGGAGCTGTAACCTGAGCACCATCCTCCCAATAAACCTTGTATCCGTTATACTCCGGCGGATTGTGGCTGGCTGTCACAACAATACCTGAGATACAGCCTAAGGTTCTGAGTGCGAAGCTAAGCTCCGGAGTAGGTCTTAATTCATCAAATACATACGCCTTAATTCCGTTAGCCGCAAGACAGAGAGCTGCAACATCGGCAAACTCAGGGCTCATGAATCTTGAATCATAAGCAATTGCAACGCCCTTATCAGTGCCGCCCATCTTAATAATATAGTTGGCAAGACCCTGTGTAGCCTTACGAACCGTATATACATTCATTCTGTTGGTACCTGCACCGATAACTCCTCTGAGTCCGCCGGTACCGAATTCAAGTTCCTTGTAGAATCGGTCTTCTATTTCCTTATCGTTGCCCTCAAGCGCCTTAAGCTCAGCCTTGGTGTCTGCATCAAAGTAGTCATCCTCAAGCCAGAACCTGTACTCATCCATGTAACTCATTTCTTTTTCCTCCTCGTATTATTTAATCAATTTTAACATATTCTAACAGAGTAGTCACTTCTGTCCAAAGAGAAATTGGGATTGTAATAAGGGTCTCCTTTTTCAAGAACTTCTCCCCATTTCTCTCTGAAAAGTTCGGATTCTTTATTGTATCTGTCCGCATTCTCACCGTTTAAATCACTGCCCCTGCTTGCCGACTCATAATGATACAGTTCTGCAAAGGGTGTAAATACATTGAGTAGTCCCATTTTTCTCAGTCTCAGACAGAAATCGACATCGTTAAGAGATACCGCAAAGTGGTCATCAAGGCCGCCCATCTCCACAAAAGTATGCTTTTTAACCATCAGACAGGCACCCGTTACCGCAGATACATCCTGGGCATAGCAGAGCCTTCCCATATATCCCAGATTCTCATAGGACTTGCCATAGTGAGTGTGTCCGGCCGTTCTGTGTGCCCCAAGACCGATAACCACACCGGCATGCTGAATTGTCTTATCGGGATAGAGAAGCTTGACGCCCACCGCACCGACATCCTTACGCTGGCAGTACATGAGCATCTCCTCAATCCAGTTAACCGTTATTACCTCCGTATCGTTGTTGAGCAGGATAATGAACTGTCCGTCGGCACATTCCACGCCGTAATTGTTCACTCTCGAATAGTTGAATTCCCCGACATATCTAACCACCCTGACATTGCTGTAGCGCTTAAGCTCCTTGTAATAATCTTCAATGTCTACGCTGACCGAATTGTTCTCAACCACCACAATCTCGTAGTTATCGTAGGTAGTTTTCTCAAGTATCGAGCTGATACAGCGTCTCAGATCCTCCACGTGGTCCCTGTTAGGTATAATGACAGACACTCTCGGATGTGACATCAGTTCATACTTTATCCTGAATATCGTCTCGAAGGCCCTGGTGCTCTCAATAGAGAAGTTCTTGTACCCGTGTCTTGTCAGGTGATCAGCCACAGCGCCCTTAGCAGCCTCGATCGCATAACTCTTGGCATTGATATCACTCGCCACACTTCCCGCATGACTTCTCCAATAGTACATAAGCTTCGGCACATGCACTATATTCTTTGCCTTGTCCGTAAGCCTTAGGATCATATCGTGGTCCTGGCTACCGTCGAACTTGCTTCTGAAGAGTTCCTCGCCCTCAAGCAGTTTCCTGTCAAAGCAGCTGAAATGGCAGATGTAATTATTTGCCCTCAGGTTATCAATAGCATAGTCCGGCTTGAAGTGCATCGTGATCATCTTGTCTACGCTGCCCTTGTGGAAGGTGGTCTCATCGCAGTAGATATAGTCTGCATGCTTCTCGTTAATCACCTTCACATATTCGAACAGCACCGAAGGATGCAATATATCATCATGATCAAAAAGAGCGATGTACTCTCCCTTTGCAAGCTCAAAGCATCTGTTCGTATTGCCCGATATTCCTTCATTTCTCTCAAGCTTCTTATAGGTGATACGTGAATCTGCCTCACTTTCCTTAAGACAGTATTCTTCTACGTAGGCATGAGACTCATCAGAGCCGTCAGCCAGACACAGCTGCCAGTTATCATAGGTCTGC
>SAMEA3663085__coassemble_441_pt1 | contig 17024 bp, 12 predicted proteins | sample SAMEA3663085__metabat2_high_PE_010 | metagenome-assembled genome bin SAMEA3663085 (sample SAMEA3663085) | pig gut metagenome | biome: pig gut; feature: pig-associated habitat; material: faeces | place: France | collected 2012
TCAGGGTGTCGCATGGCATAGATGATGAGGTCAGCATTGTTCCGATACTTAACATTGCTCATGTTAAACTTGAAGACCTGGTTGGTTATGATATCGCCAAGCAGAAGCTTATTGAGAACACTGAAGCCTTCGTTAGCGGTCGCAGAGCCAACAACTGTCTGCTCTTTGGTGATGCCGGCACGGGCAAGTCTTCATCGATCAAGGCAATTGCCAACAGGTATTATGATAGTGGACTCAGGATAATTGAGATATATAAGCATCAGTTCAAGGATCTGAACGATGTGATTGCTCAGATTAAGAACAGGAATTATAAGTTCATCATCTATATGGATGACCTAAGCTTTGAAGAGTTTGAGGTAGAATACAAATATCTTAAGGCTGTAATCGAGGGCGGACTTGAGAAAAAGCCAAAGAATGTCCTGATATATGCGACCTCGAACAGAAGACATCTTGTCAATGAGAGATTCTCTGACAGAGATGACGCCCTTCATAAGGGTGACACCATGCAGGAGAAGCTGTCTCTGGTATCAAGATTCGGCTGCACCATTTATTTCGGACTTCCGGAGAAGAAGGAGTATCAGGAGATCGTGCTTGAGCTTGCAAGGCGTGAAGGTATTGATATGAATAAGGATGAGCTTCTGCTTGAAGCCAATAAGTGGGAGGTTGCTCACGGCGGTAGAAGCGGAAGATGCGCAAGACAGTTTATTGATTATCTGCTTGGCAAAGAGCAGACAACTTAAGTAGAGGTGATAACCGTATGAGTGTGAAGATGTTCGCAGCAATTGATGTCGGTTCGTATGAGCTTTCACTCAAAATAGTTGAATTTGTAAAGGGTCAGATGAAGGTGGTTGATACCGTGGTCTACAGACTGGACCTTGGTACGGATACCTATGCCACCGGTAAGATTCCGTCGGGTAAGCTTTCGGAGCTTATAAGGGTGCTCAGGGAATTCGCTTTTATTATGCGCTCATATAAGGTGACCAATTATAAGGCATACGGAACCTCAGCCCTTAGGGAGACAATAAACAGAAGCATACTGCTTGATCAGATTGAGCTGAGAACAGGTATACATATTGATTTGCTCAGTAATTCTGAACAGAGATTTCTAAATTACAAGTCTGTTGCAAGTAAGAGTAAGGACTTCTTAAGTACTATTGAGAAAGGCACCGCAATAGCTGATATTGGAGGCGGAAGTATTCAGATTTCACTTTTTGACAATGATAAGCTTGATATTACTCAGAATATCGATATCGGTGTAATCAGACTGTATGGTCGAATGAAGAGTCTGGATCTTAAGAGTTCGGATTATGAGAATGTATTGTTCGAACTCATTGATTCACAGCTCTCGGTATTTAAGAGACTGTATGTATCGGGCAGGGAAATAAGGAATCTTATTATTGTGGATGACTACCTGTCGCCGATAGTCTACAGACGTACTGTTGATTCTGATAACCCGGGCTTTGTTAAGGCAGAGCGCTTCAATGCCTTCTATGAGAGACTGAAGGAAATGGAGCCTGAGAGATTCTCTATGGAATACGGCGTTCCGATTGAGAATATAGAAATTGTTCATATTGCGGCCGCTATGGTAAAGAGGATGCTGGTGCACCTGATGGCAGATAATCTGTGGGCTCCGGGTGCAACACTTACAGACGGAATCGCCTATGAATACGGAGAGCGCAAGAGACTGATTGCCATGAGCCATGACTTTGATGAAGATATTGTTGCCTGTGCCCGTGGCATTAGCCGAAGATATATGGGTGACGACATCAGAAGTCAGAATATCGAGAGTCTAAGTCTTAGCATTTTTGACTCGATTAAGAAGATATCCGGTCTGGGTAAAAGAGACAGACTGATACTAAGACTGGCAGGCATCCTGCACGACTGTGGCAAATATATCAGTCTTCACAATATGAGCAGCTGCAGCTACGACATAATAATGTCGACGGAGATAATCGGACTTTCCCACGATGAGAGGGAGATTCTGGCCAATGTCGTTAAGCATAATCATACCTACCTTGAATTTGATATCGAGAAGGCCGGGATTATGATGTACAACGAGGAGGCCTATCAGAGGATAGCCAAGCTTACTGCCATACTCAGGCTTGCCAACGGTATGGACAAGAGCAAGAAACAGAAGTTTTCGGGAATCAGGGTGTCGCTTAAGGACGATATCTTAGAGATTACCATAAGGACCAATAAGGATATCACTTTGGAGAAGGGACTGTTCGAGAAGAAGGCCGACTTCTTTGAAGAGATATTCAATGTAAGACCTGTTATTAGACAGATTGCCAAATTGTAGTATTGATGAGGTATTATTGTGAAAAACGAAGAATTGACTGCACCGGAGAATTATTGGAACAGGGAACTCAGTTGGGTTGAATTCAACAGAAGAGTACTCGGCGAAGCAATAGATAAGGAAATCCCGCTTCTTGAGAGGATCAAATTCTTATCAATCACGGCATCCAATCTGGATGAGTTCTTTATGATAAGAGTGGCGTCGCTGAAGGATATGGTAAACGCCGGATATAAGAAGAAGGATATTGCGGGAATGACTGCCTCAGAACAGTTGGACAGCCTGAGTGTGGCTACCCATAACATCGTGGATGAGCAGTATTCGACCTACAATAACCTGGTTAAGGAACTCAAGAAGTATGGAGTAGAGCTTATAGATGATGTGTCGAAGCTGTCAAGGAAGCAGAACACCTTCATTGACAACTATTTTGAGGAATACGTCTATCCCGTATTGACACCCATGGCGGTGGACAGTTCTCGTCCTTTCCCGCTAATAAGAAATAAGACATTGAATATCGGTGCGCTGGTGCGTCCCATGAAGAAGGACAAGGTGGAATATGAATTCGCAACAGTTCAGGTGCCGGGTGTGCTGCCCAGATTACTCAGAATACCGGGTGACGGTTTAAGCTTTATTTTCCTTGAGAAGATAATTGAGAAGAACCTGCACAAGTTGTTTCTTAATCATGAGATTATAGCTACCTGTGAATTCAGAATCATGCGAAATGCCGACCTTGAGATAGATGAGGAGGAGGCTGCCGACCTCCTTAAGGAAATAGAGAAACAGATCAAGAAGCGCCAGTGGGGACAGGCAATCAGACTGGAACTGGATATAGATACTGATGAGAGACTGAAGGAAATCCTTGTACGTGAACTCATGATAAGCAGGGATGAGATATATGACATTGAAGGGCCGCTTGACTTGACCTTCCTCATGAAGCTCTATGGAATGGAGGAGATGGATCCGTCGCTTAAGGCACCGGTTGTTAAGCCCAAAGCCGTACCTGCCCTTGTGGATTGTATTGATATCTTTGAGGCTATCAGACGTAAGGACGTCCTTATGCATCATCCCTATGAGAGCTTTGAACCTGTGGTGGAGTTCGTCAGACAGGCAAGCCGTGACCCCAAGGTACTTGCGATCAAACAGACCCTCTACAGAGTAAGCGGCAATTCCCCGATCATTGCGGCACTTGCGGAGGCTGCTGAAAACGGCAAGCAGGTAACCGTTCTTGTTGAACTTAAAGCAAGATTTGATGAGGAAAATAATATCGTCTGGGCTAAGAAACTGGAGCATGCAGGCTGTCATGTACTCTATGGTCTGGTCGGTCTTAAAACTCATAGTAAAATAACACTTGTTGTCAGAAACGAAGAAGACGGTATCAGACGTTATGTTCATCTTGGAACAGGTAATTATAATGATTCAACCGCCAAACTCTACACTGATATCGGTATGTTCACCTGCAAGGAGAGCTACGGCGAGGATGCTACTGCGGTATTCAACATGCTGTCAGGATATTCTGAACCTGCCGGATGGAACAGACTGAGTGTGGCACCCCTATGGCTTAAGGATAAATTTATCTATCTCATTAATAGGGAGAAGGAGAACGCACTCAACGGAAAAAGTGCGAGAATTATCGCTAAGATGAATTCCCTTTGTGATCCTGACATAATAAAGACATTGTATGAGGCAAGTATTGCAGGTGTGCAGATTGATCTTATTGTCAGAGGAATCTGCTGTCTTAAGGTTGGAATAAACGGAGTAAGTGAAAATATTACCGTAAGGTCTATTGTAGGAAACTATCTGGAGCACAGCAGAATTTTTTATTTTGAGAACAACGGTAATCAGGAATACTATTGCGGAAGTGCTGACTGGATGCCAAGAAACTTGGAGCGAAGAGTTGAGATTCTATTCCCTGTTGAAGAAGAGGAACTTAAGGACAGATTAAGATATATTCTGGAAACAGAACTTAAGGATAACAGAAAAGCTCACATATTATCGGTTGACGGAACCTATGTAAAGATGAAGAGGCCTAAGGAGGTTATTGATTCACAGCACATCTTCTGTGTTGATGCTGAGCAGGCAATAAAGGAAGCAGAACGACAGAATAAGAAAGACGTCAGGGCTACGCGTAGGTTTATAGTGAAGCAGTAGTAAATTCTACTTATATTATCACACGGAATGTGGTACTATATTTGAGTCGGGATATTAACAAACAGGGGTTATTATTCCGAAGCACAGGGTATATACAGAGAAAAAGGAAAGAAATATGAAGAATATAATATTGGCGTCAGCATCACCAAGACGGAAGGCTCTTTTGGAACAGATTGGGCTTTCTTTTGATGTTATTGTGTCCAAGGTATCTGAGAGTACCAACAGTGTTCATCCGGAGGATGTGGTTAAGGATCTGGCCTATCAGAAAGCCAAGAAGGTGTTTGATTCTCACAGAGACAGTATCGTAATAGGAGCGGATACCGTTGTTTACAATGATGGTAAGAAGCTGGGAAAGCCTACCGGATACGATAACTGGAAGGAGATGCTTAGAAGCTTAAGCGGTCACAGACATTATGTGTATACGGGTGTCTGCGTGCTGTGGTGCGGTGAAAACAACAATACCCACATACTGTCCTTTGCCGAACCAACAAAGGTTATGGTTCATGAACTTACAGATGAGGATATCAATGAATATATCCTTAAGGGCGAAGCTATTGACAAAGCCGGCGGTTACGGGATACAGGGCACATTTGCCAGATTCGTTGATTCAATTGAAGGTGATTATAACAATGTAGTGGGACTTCCTGTAGCCAGACTGTATCAGGAGTTGAAGAGATTGGAGTTAATATGATGACAGAATTCGATGACAAGGTGTGCGAGGTCTTCTTAAGAGAGCAGCTGAATCATTATACTGAGCCGGTGGCGGATGGAATAGAGGAAGCTAGAGAATTCCTCAATGATTTCTGCGCACATGTGGTCAATTCCGTTGAAGAGGTGACAGAGTACTTCAGTGAGGATTATGACATGGATACCTATACTAAGGAAGACATTCTTGATATGGATGAAGTATTTGATATCGGTGATGGAAGATATCTGATTGTCGAATAGAATAAAATCTGATACAATTGCAGACGTGTGCGTTGTGTGATTGTGAAAGAGAGATATTATGATTAGTGCAAATAATGTTACATACAGAATAGGAAAGAAGGCTCTTTTTGAGGATGTCAACATCAAGTTTACTGAAGGAAACTGTTACGGCTTGATCGGTGCAAACGGTGCGGGTAAGTCTACATTCCTTAAGATTCTGTCAGGAGAGCTTGATACCACAAACGGTGAGATTGTGATGACACCCGGTCAGAGACTGTCAGTGCTTGAGCAGGATCACTTCAAATATGACGAGTATCCCGTTATGGATACGGTCATCATGGGCAACAGAAGACTGTACGACATCATGAAGGAGAAGGATGCCATCTATGCCAAGGAGGATTTCTCTGATGAAGACGGAGTAAGGGCTGCAGAGCTTGAGGCCGAATTTGCAGAGATGGACGGCTGGGAGGCAGAGTCTAATGCTGCTATGTTGCTTAACGGTCTTGGTATTGATACGGATAGTCATTATACACTTATGGCTGATATGGACGGAGCAGGTAAGGTGAAAGTGCTTCTTGCGAGAGCTCTCTTCGGAAATCCGGACATTCTTCTTCTGGATGAGCCTACCAACCACCTTGACCTTGATGCCATTGCCTGGCTTGAAGAATTCTTAATTAACTTTGAGAATACTGTTATTGTAGTAAGCCATGACAGATATTTCTTAAATAAGGTATGTACACAGATAGCTGATATTGATTATGGCAAGATTCAGTTATATGCCGGTAATTACGATTTCTGGTATGAGTCTTCGCAGCTTCTCATTAAGCAGATGAAGGAAGCCAATAAGAAGAAGGAAGAGAAGATTAAGGAGCTTCAGGAATTCATCTCCAGATTCTCTGCCAACGCTTCCAAGTCAAAGCAGGCTACCTCAAGAAAGAGAGCCCTTGAGAAGATTGAGCTTGATACAATCAAGCCCTCAAGCCGAAAATATCCATATATTGATTTCAGACCTGAGAGAGAAATCGGTAATGAGGTACTCTTTGTTGAGAACCTTAGTAAGACCATTGACGGAGTTAAGGTGCTTGACAATATCTCTTTCACAGTAGGTCATGATGACAAGATTGCCTTTGTTGGAGGTAACGAGCTTGCCAAGACTACATTATTCAAGATTCTGACAGGTGAGATGGAGCCTGACAGCGGAACCTATAAGTGGGGTGTTACAACCTCGCAGGCATACTTCCCCAAGGACTTTACCAATGAGTTTAACAATGATTACACCATTACCGAGTGGCTCACGGGCTATTCGCCGATTAAGGATGTAACCTATGTCAGAGGCTTCCTTGGAAGAATGCTTTTTGCCGGTGACGACGGAGTAAAGAGAGTTAAGGTATTGTCGGGTGGAGAGAAGGTCAGATGTCTCCTGTCCAAGATGATGATATCCGGTGCTAACTGCCTGGTATTCGATGAGCCTACCAACCACCTGGATATGGAAGCTATTACCGCACTCAATGAAGGTATGATCAAGTTCCCGGGCGTCGAACTCTTCGCCTGCAGAGACCATCAGATTGTGCAGACAACAGCCAACAGAATTATAGAGATTCTGCCGGACGGTAGCTTTATTGATAAGATTACTACCTATGACGAGTATCTCGAGAGCGATGAGATGGCAAGAAAGAGAACAGTATATACTTCCAATAAGGAAGAAGACGAGAATTAGTATTTATAAGCCGGTTATGAAATGGATATCCGTTTCCTGCCGGCTTATTTTGAGGACATATGAAAGCGATAGATCTTCATACACATTCAATATATTCGGACGGAAGCCTGACTGTGGAGGAACTGGTTGACCTTGCAATAGAGAAGGGCTTAAGTCACATAGCATTGACGGACCATGACACCGTGGACGGAGTTAAGAGAGCCATGGATTACGCTGCCAATAAGGATATTACGGTCATTCCCGGTATTGAGCTTTCGAGCGAATATCAGGGAAGGGATATTCATATTGTGGGTCTGAACATAGACATAAACAATGAGGAGTTCAAGGAATATCTTAAGGACTTTGTTCTTGACAGGGAGAAGCGTAACGAGAAGATGTGTAAGCTCCTTACCGATGCCGGCTTAACACTAAGCTATGAAGAACTCAGAGGCGAATTTCCCGACAGCGTGATTACGAGGGCACATTTTTCCAGACTTATGCTCAAGAAGGGATATACCCAGAGTCTTAAAGAGGCTTTTGACAGATACATTGGAGATTCCGGTCCATACTTTGTCCCGAGGCACAAGATCAGTGCATCAATGGCCGTGGATCTGATAAAGAAGGCCAAGGGTATTCCGGTTCTGGCTCATCCTATGCTGTACCATATGAGCATGGCTCGTATTAGTGACCTGGTGGATGAACTTAAAGGATACGGACTCATGGCAATAGAGGCTATATATACCACCAACACCAATTCCGACGAGAGGGATATCAGGGTGCTTGCAGCAAGAAAGGGCTTAGAGATATCGGGAGGCTCGGACTTCCATGGTAAGGCTAAGCCCAAGACAGAACTCGGAACGGGATACGGCTCACTCTTTATACCCGAAAGCGTATGGTTTGATCTTAGGAACAGGTGGGAGAAGGAATACTCCTTAAAATAGTGGAGAATGACATATGAAAATATTATTTACGGACTTGGATGATACCCTGCTCAACAATCAAAGCGAGGTGTCCGAATACACGAAGGAAGTGATTCTAAGGATGCTTGAGTGCGGTCACAGACTCGTGCTGTCGAGCGGAAGACCCTTAGGCAGTGTCATGGAGGTGGCTAAGAAGGCAGACCTATTTATTCCCGGCGTCTATCTTAGCAGCAATAACGGCTCCTGCATATACGAGATTGCGAGTGACAACATCATATATGAAAAAACTGTACCCATGGATTATGTTAAAGCAGTATGGGAACTTGGCAAAAGCGCGGGTATTCACATACAGACCTATTCCAATACAAGTATTTATTCCCCCGCACTCGATGATGAAATTGAATTCTACACAAGGAAGATCCATCTGCCTGTTGTGGTAAGTGAAAGACCATGGGAGGAGCTTGAAAGGGAACCCTATAAGCTTCTGGCGGTATCGCTAAATGATAGAGATAAACTGGAGGTTCTCAGGAACACAATACTTGATCGCTTCTCTGATAAATTGGATGCGATATTCTCAAGCGACAGGTATCTTGAGATATTCAACCGTACCTCAGGCAAGGGTGAAGGTCTTAAGTGGCTGTGCAATCACTTGGATATTGATATTAAGGATTCTTACGCAGCAGGGGATGCAATGAACGACCTGTCGATGATAGAGGCGGCAGGAAATGGTATTGTAATGTGTAACGGAGTCGGAGCGCTTTTTCCATATGCACAGATAATCACAAAAAAGAGTAATGATGAGGATGGTCTGGCAGAAGTCATAAAAGAGCATATATTAGGTTAAAAAATGGTAAACTTTAGGGGAAATTCAATGTTAATCTATTGACAATGAGCAAAGGATAAAATACTATTATTAATGGTTTGGGGTGCCCAAACTGATTCCTTTGGAATCTAATGAGTAACAGTGCATTGCACTAAATATAGAAAGAAAGAGGTAGAAACAATGGCAAACATCGATTTGACAAAGTATGGTATTACCGGAACAACCGAAATCGTCTACAATCCTTCTTATGAGCTTCTCTTCGAGGAGGAGACTAAGGCCGGACTTGAGGGCTATGAGGTAGGTAAGAACACAGAGCTTGACACAGTTAACGTTATGACTGGTGTATTCACAGGACGTTCTCCTAAAGATAAGTACATCGTAATGGATGAGAACTCTAAGGACACAGTTTGGTGGACATCAGATGATTATAAGAACGATAACCACCCTATGTCAGAGGAGACATGGGCAGTTGTTAAGGATCTTGCTAAGAAGGAGCTTTCTAACAAGAGACTCTTCGTAGTAGATGCTTTCTGTGGTGCCAATGCCGATACAAGAATGGCTATCAGATTCATCGTTGAGGTTGCTTGGCAGGCACATTTCGTTAAGAACATGTTCATCGTTCCTACAGATGAAGAACTTGCTAATTTCGAGCCTGACTTCGTTATCTACAATGCTTCAAAGGCTAAGGTAGATAACTACGCAGAACTTGGTCTTAACTCAGAGACATGTGTTGCTTTCAATATTACATCAAGAGAGCAGGTTATTCTTAATACATGGTACGGCGGCGAGATGAAGAAGGGTATGTTCTCTATGATGAACTACTACCTTCCTCTCAAGGGTATTGCTTCAATGCACTGCTCAGCTAACTGTGATATGGAAGGTAAGCATACAGCAATCTTCTTCGGCCTTTCAGGAACAGGTAAGACTACACTTTCAACAGATCCTAAGAGACGTCTTATCGGTGATGATGAGCACGGTTGGGATGACAACGGCGTATTCAACTTCGAAGGTGGTTGCTATGCTAAGGTTATCGGCCTTGATAAGGAGTCTGAGCCTGATATCTACAACGCTATCAGAAGAAACGCTCTTCTTGAGAACGTTACAGTTGCAGAGGATGGTAAGATCGACTTTGATGATAAGAGCGTAACAGAGAATACTCGTGTATCTTATCCTATTTCACATATTGACAATATTGCATCTAAGGTTAACGGTGTATCTGCGGGTCCTGCAGCTGACAACGTAATCTTCCTTTCAGCTGATGCATTCGGAGTACTTCCTCCTGTATCTATTCTTACACCTGAGCAGACACAGTACTACTTCCTCTCAGGCTTCACAGCTAAGCTTGCAGGTACAGAGAGAGGTATTACAGAGCCTACTCCTACATTCTCAGCTTGCTTTGGTCAGGCATTCCTTGAGCTTCATCCTACAAAGTACGGTGAGGAGCTCGTTAAGAAGATGAAAGCAAACGGAGCAAAGGCTTACCTTGTTAACACAGGTTGGAACGGAACAGGTAAGAGAATCACAATTAAGGATACAAGAGGTATTATCGATGCTATCCTTAACGGTGACATCAAGACAGCTCCTACCAAGAAGATTCCTATGTTCAACTTCGAAGTTCCTACAGAGCTTCCCGGAGTTGATCCTGCGATTCTTGATCCCAGAGATACATATGCTGATCCTACAGAGTGGGAGACAAAGGCTAAGGATCTTGCAGCAAGATTCCAGAAGAACTTCGTTAAGTATACAACCAACGATGCCGGCAAGGCTCTCGTTGCAGCTGGTCCTCAGCTATAATTTGATTAAATGTGAAGCGGGATTACTTAATGTAATCCCGCTTTTTTAAAGGGGATGAATAATAATGATTTCACTTTTGGCAAAACTTTTGATAAAGGATTATAAGAATGTTACAGATGCTAAAGTTAGGGAAGCCTATGGTGTTCTCTGCGGAGGCATGGGTATTGCACTTAATATTCTGCTGTTCTTAGGAAAATTCTTAGCAGGAACCATAAGCGGTAGTATTGCAATTACAGCTGATGCGTTCAATAACCTCTCTGATGCAGGCTCGTCATTCATAACTCTGATAGGCTTTAAACTCGGCAGTCAGAAGCCTGACCCGGAGCATCCGTTTGGTCATGGAAGAATGGAATACCTGTCAGGACTTGCGGTAGCGGTACTTATTATCGTAATGGCACTTGAACTCTTCAAGAGCTCTTTTGACAAGATACTTCACCCTGAGGTACTGGAGTGTTCGGCAGTTATTGTGTTAATCCTTCTTGCGTCAATTGCAGTTAAGATATACATGGCCATATATAATCACAATGTCGGTAAGAAGATTCATAGTGCGGCAATGGGAGCTACTGCTAAGGATTCAATGTCGGATACCATTGCTACAACTGTTGTTCTTATTTCAACAATTGTTGGTGCCATCTGGGGCATTCCGATAGACGGCTACTGCGGTGTGCTTTTATCGATTCTAATCTTCATGGCAGGCATCGGTGCAATAAAGGATACGGTAGGTCCGCTTCTTGGAACCGCACCCGATAAGGAATTCGTGGAAAGGATAGAGGAGATTGTCATGGCTCATGACATTGTCAAGGGTATGCATGACCTTGTGGTTCATGACTACGGCCCGGGACGTGTGATGATAAGTCTCCATGCAGAAGTTCCCCATACAGAGGATATTCTGGTTATTCATGATGAGATAGACAATATTGAGGAAGAGCTTGGAGATAAACTTAACTGTGAGGCTGTCATCCATATGGATCCAATTATTATGGACGATGAGAAGGTCAATGAGGTTAAGGAATATGTCAGAAATATAGTTTGCCAGGTGGGAGAGGAGTTGAATTTCCATGACTTCAGAATGGTCAGCGGCAATTCACATACCAATCTCATATTTGACGTAGTTGTACCCTTCAAATATAGGATGAGTGATGAGGTAATAAAGAAGGCTATTCAAGAGGCAATCTGGGTGAATTATCCAAGATATAATGCGGTAATCCATATTGACCACACCTATTGCTAAAAGTATTTACAGATTGTTAATTTGCATCTAAAATAGTTTCGGGTGGAACACCCGAATGTCAGATAAGAAGGAATATTAATTATGGGCGGTTTTTTTGCTGTAGCATCCAAGGAAGACTGTGTATTCGATCTGTTCTTCGGAACGGACTATCATTCACACCTCGGAACCAGACGCGCCGGACTTGCCGTATATGGTAAGAAGGGCTTTGACAGGGCGATTCACAACATTGAGAATTCACCCTTCAGAACCAAGTTTGAGAGTGATGTTCACAAAATGGAGGGTAGTCTTGGTATCGGCTGTATCTCCGATTATGAACCTCAGCCACTGATTGTCAGGTCACATCACGGAACCTTTGCCATAACAACGGTTGGTAAGATAAATAATACCGATACACTGGTGGACAGTGTGTTCGGCAATGGCAATTCCCACTTCCTCGAGATGAGCGGTGGCGAGATTAATGCCACGGAACTGGTGGCAGCGCTTATTAACCAGAAGGACAATATGGTTGAAGGAATAAAGTATGCTCAGGAGGTTATAGAAGGCTCCATGTCCATACTAATCCTTACACCCAAGGGTATATATGCAGCCAGAGACAGGATGGGAAGAACACCGGTTGCCATCGGACGAAAGGAAGGCTCCTACTGTGCCTCCTTTGAATCCTTTGCCTATCTTAATCTGGGATATGAGCCTGTGAGGGAACTTGGACCGGGAGAGATTGTTGTCATTAATCCCGAGGCTGTGGTGACAGTATGTAATCCGGGTAAGAAGATGAAGATATGTACTTTCCTTTGGGTATATTATGGATATCCGTCTTCATCCTATGAGGGAATCTCTGTTGAGAAGATGAGATATAACTGCGGTTCGCTGCTGGCCAGAAGAGATGATGCCAAGCCTGATATTGTTGCCGGAGTTCCGGATTCGGGAACAGCCCACGCCATCGGCTATGCGAACGAAAGCGGAATACCGTTCTCACGTCCTTTCATCAAATATACACCTACATGGCCCAGAAGCTTTATGCCGACTATTCAGAGTAAGAGAAACCTGATTGCCAAGATGAAGCTTATTCCGGTTCATGATCTGATTAAGGATAAGAGTCTGTTGCTTATAGATGACTCTATTGTGAGAGGAACTCAGCTGAGGGAGACCACAGAGTTCTTATATAAGAGCGGGGCAAGAGAGGTTCATATCAGACCTGCCTGTCCGCCACTCGTATACGGCTGTAAATTCCTTAATTTTTCAAGAAGCACCTCTGAGATGGACCTTATTACCAGACGGGTTATTGCCGATAAGGAGGGCGATAATGTATCTGATGAGGTTCTGAAGGAATACTGCAATCCCGATTCGGACAGATATGACAGTATGCTTGAGGAGATCAGGAAGCAGCTTAGTTTCACAAGCTTACGTTACCACAGGCTGGACGACCTTATTGAGTCTGTAGGTATTGATAAAGATAATCTATGTACTTATTGCTGGAATGGAGAGGAGTAAATTATGAGTACAAAACCTGTAGTTTTACTTATCCTTGACGGATATGGAATCAATGATAAGAAGGAGGGCAACGCCATTGCTCTGGCCAAGACCCCTGTTATGGATTCACTTATGAAGGACTGCCCCTTCGAGTATGGCTATGCAAGCGGTATGTCGGTAGGACTTCCTGACGGACAGATGGGCAACTCAGAGGTTGGACATCTCAACATGGGTGCGGGAAGAATCGTATACCAGGAGCTTACCAGAATCACTAAGGAGATTCAGGACGGAACATTCTTTAGTAATCCGGGACTCATGGAAGCAATCAACAACTGCAAGGAGAAGAACAGTGCACTTCATCTGTACGGCCTTCTCTCAGACGGTGGTGTTCACAGTCATAATACACACCTGTACGGACTGCTTGAGCTTGCCAAGCGCAACGGTCTTGATAAGGTATATGTTCATGCCTTCCTAGACGGACGTGATACTCCGCCTGCAAGCGGTAGGGACTTCGTTGCCGCTCTTGAAGAGGAGATGGCAAAGATCGGAGTAGGTAAGGTTGCAACAGTATCGGGAAGATACTATGCAATGGACAGAGATAACAACTATGACAGAATAGAGAAGGCTTATGCTGCACTGACCAAGGGTGAGGGCAATAAGGCATCAAGTGCTACCGAGGGAATTCAGGCTTCCTATGATGAGGGAGTAACGGATGAGTTCGTAGTTCCCATGGTAATCGAAGAAAACGGAGCACCTGTTGCAACCATTCAGGACGGAGATTCAATCATCTTCTTCAACTTCCGTCCCGACAGAGCAAGAGAGATTACCAGAGCCTTCTGTGATGATGATTTCAAGGGCTTTGACAGGAAGAGACTTGACGTTAAGTATGTATGTTTCTCAGACTATGACCCTACAATACCCAATAAGTCCGTAGCCTTCCACAAGATTGAGATTACCAATACCTTTGGTGAGTGGTTAGCTAAGAAGGGCATGAAGCAGGCACGTATTGCTGAGACAGAGAAGTATGCTCACGTCACCTTCTTCTTCAACGGCGGTGTTGAGACACCTAACGAGGGCGAGGAGAGAATCCTTGTCAATTCACCTAAGTATGTACCTACCTACGACAAGAAACCTCGTATGAGCGCCTACACCGTATGTGACAAACTCTCAGAAGCAATCACAGCTAAGGATGATGAGGGCAACAGCGTATACGATGTAATTATCTGTAACTTCGCTAACCCCGACATGGTTGGTCATACAGGTGTACTTGATGCTGCAATTGAGGCAATTGAAGTAATAGACAAGTGTGTGGGTGAGGTTGTAGCCCTTGTTAAGGAGGTTGGCGGATGTATGTTCATCTGTGCCGATCACGGTAATGCAGAACAGCTGGTTGACTACGAGACAGGTGAGCCCTTCACAGCTCATACAACCAATCCTGTTCCCTTCATCCTTGTTAACGGTCCTGAGGGAGCAAAGCTTGCTAAGGATGGCTGTCTTGCAGATATTGTTCCTACACTTATTGACATCATGGGCGAGGAACAGCCTGCAGAGATGACCGGTCATTCACTTCTGGTTCGATAGAAAAAGTGCTTGCATTGTATAAGACCTTGTGGTAATATGGCTAGTGCACGATTGATTGGAGGAACTCATGGGAGTATTAAGAATAGTTTTACAGGTTATTTTCATATTAGTGTGCATTGCTTTAGCAGCAATCGTACTTATGCAGGAAGGCAAGACTCAGGGTCTTGGCGCGATTGGCGGTGTGGCAGAGTCATATTGGGGTAAGAATAAGGGTCGTTCGATGGAGGGCGCTCTTGTGAAGATTACCAAGTATCTGGTTATCGCCTTTATCGTAATCGCCGTTATCCTTAATATTAAGAGATTCTAGTTAGTACCTAACCCCTGCTTAAGGCAGGGGTTATTTTTTTGAGGTTATTTAGTGAAGTCAAAGCAGGAAAGAAAGAAGTTAATACTGGAGCTCATGGGCAGTGAATTCTATGTTCCCATGAAGGAAAAAGAACTCGCGATTATGATGCAGGTCCGTCCGGAGGATAGAAATATCCTTACGGAAATACTGGGTGAACTGATAGCCGAGGGAAAAATCGAGGTATCAAAGAGGGGTAAGTATTCCCTGTATGATGAGAAGAGGGCTCTTCGGGAGAACACCGTCATGGGTACTTATTTAAGCACCATGAAGGGTTTTGGTTTTATTGAGGTTGACGGAAGAGAGGACGATCTGTTTGTATCGGAGGCTGACAGCCTGAATGCCTATAACGGTGATATCGTCAAAGCTCTCATTCTGCCAAGAAAAACCAAGAACGGAAAGCATGCTGAGGCTAAAATAATAGAGGTTATTGAGAGGGCTAACGACTGTATAGTCGGAACCTATCAGAAATCCAATAAAAGCTTTGGTTTCGTTATTCCCGATAATACAAGGTTTAATTCCGATATCTATGTAAGGGTTGAAGATTCCATGGGCGCCATGGACGGACATAAGGTTGTAGTCAAGCTTACAGGCTATGGAGACGCACGCAAGAGTCCGGAGGGAGTGGTGACTGAGATCATCGGACATATCAACGATCCGGGTGTGGATATCATGTCCATAGTTAAAGGATATGGTCTGAACGTTGAATTTCCGGAGAAGGTAATGAACCGCGTTAAAAATGTTGCAGACTTTGTATCGGAAGCGGATATGGCAGGCCGAGAGGACCTAAGAGAGGTACTAATGGTTACCATAGACGGTGAGGATGCCAAGGATTTAGACGATGCCGTATCACTAACCATGAACGGTGAGGATTATGAACTTGGTGTACATATAGCTGATGTCAGCAATTATGTTCAGGAAAACTCTGCTCTGGACAGAGAAGCCAAGGAGAGAGGCACCTCGGTGTATCTCGTGGACAGAGTGATTCCCATGCTTCCTCACAGATTGAGTAACGGCATCTGTTCGCTTAATGCAGGGGAGGACAGACTGGCATTGAGCGTTATCATGACATTTGACAGAAATGCCAAGCTTAAGGACTACCGTATAGTTGAGTCTGTCATTAATGTAAATCACAGGATGAACTATACGTCAGTCAATAGGATAATTGCGTTAGAGGATGAGACTGAGCGGGCGCTTTTCCCGGTAGATACGGTTGATATGCTTGATAAGATGTATGAGCTGTCGAGGTTGCTTCGGGATAGAAGGCATAAGCGTGGTGCGATAGATTTCGATTTCCCGGAGAGCAAGGTTGTTCTTGATACTGAGGGACATCCTATCGATATAGTACTTAGGGAGAGAAACGCGGCGACGAAGCTTATTGAGGACTTCATGTTGGCGGCCAACGAGACGGTGGCAGCCCATTATTTCTGGCAGGAGATACCGTTTGTGTACAGGACGCATGAGACGCCCGATAGCGAGAAAATCGAAAGACTTGCTGCTTTCATTAATAATTTCGGCTTTCATATCCACAGTACGGGAGACACCATTCACCCTAAGGAAATACAGAAACTCATGGATGAGATTGAAGGAAGTGATCAGCAGTATATGATAGCAAGGGTGACGTTAAGGAGCATGAAGCAGGCCAAATACGGTACGGAATGTCTGGGTCACTTTGGCCTTGCCGCAAAGTATTATTGTCACTTCACGTCGCCTATCAGAAGATATCCGGACCTTCAGATTCACAGGATAATTAAGGATTGTATCAGGAACAGGATGAATGATAGCAGGATTGCACATTATG
>SAMEA3663085__coassemble_470_pt1 | contig 16036 bp, 17 predicted proteins | sample SAMEA3663085__metabat2_high_PE_010 | metagenome-assembled genome bin SAMEA3663085 (sample SAMEA3663085) | pig gut metagenome | biome: pig gut; feature: pig-associated habitat; material: faeces | place: France | collected 2012
TCTTGTCAGAATCCCTGTCTATTATCTCTGACATCCTTCTCTCAAGCACAGCAAACTTGGTCGTGTTGTCGGCAACATCATTTATATTGGCCTTAATAACATCAAGCCCGTACAGCTTCGCCGTCTCAAGACTTGCAATCGCTGCAATCCTCTCATCCTTCATCGCGGCCACCTGCTTGGCTGCCGCCGCGGTGTTGGTCGCAGTCTCCGTCTCATAGCCCATCCTGCCCAGATATTCACAACACTGATCCAGTGCCTGATAATGACTGATAACCTTCTTAACAGTGGCCTCACTGCTACCTTTAACTCCTAACAGATTCTGCGTCACATGCAGCGAATAGATGCCCCTGATATAGAGATCACCCTCAAACAGCAGGTCCATAACCTGACCCACTTCACCCGCGAAGCTGTTCTCAATCGGCAGCACCGCATAATCACACTCACCGTTCACTACTGCCATATACGCCGACCTAAAGCTGTGATAGCTTACTCTTGTCGCATCCGGCATTATCTTGCCTGCCGCTATATGGGCAAAAGCGCCCTCAACTCCGGTATAGGCAACTCTGACGTTAGAATTGTTCATTCCCATAATCTGCTCCCTTTTCTTTGCAGGATATAGTACACCCAAGCATACACTGTATAATTTTACCACATAATACAAAAAGGTCCTACCCCAAATTGAGATAGGACCCTGTAGTCTGTATTAATATATTAGCCTAACTGTGCTGCAACCTCTGCTGCGAAATCCTCGTTCTTCTTCTCAAGACCTTCTCCTGTCTCAAAGCGAACGAACTTAACAACCTTAAGGTCTGCTCCGTTAGCCTTAGCAACAGTGTCAACATACTGAGCAACTGTCTGCTTACCATCCTCAGCCTTAACGTAAACCTGATCCATAAGGCATACTTCCTTAAGTTCCTTCTTGATACGACCATTGATCATACCGTCGATAACCTTCTCAGGCTTCTGGCTCTCCTTAGGATCTGCAAGGATCTGAGCTTTGAGAATCTCCTTCTCATGCTCGATATACTCAGCTGATACCTCTGCATCAGATACATACTTAGGATTAAGAGCTGCTACCTGCATAGCGATATTCTTAAGTGCTTCTTCGATTGCATCATTCTTAACATTTGTCTTTGCTGCAACGATAACACCGATTCTTCCGCCGCCGTGGATATATCCAACAACCTGGTCAGCCTCAACCTTCTCAAATCTTCTGATATTGAGGTTCTCGCCGATTGTAGCAACCTTCTCAACAAGCGCTTCCTTAACTGTCTTAGATGAATCACCTAAGAATGACTCCTGAAGAAGTCCTTCAACATCTGCTGCATCTGAAGCAAGTGCCTGCTTGGCAACAGTCTCTACGAAGTTCTGGAATACCTCATTCTTTGCAACGAAGTCTGTCTCTGAGTTAACCTCAACAACAGCTGCCTTGCCACCGTCAATTGCTATACGGCAGATACCCTCAGCCGCAATTCTGCTTGCCTTCTTCTCAGCCTTCATAGCACCTGACTTACGAAGGTACTCTATAGCCTCATCCATATCTCCATTGCACTCGGTAAGTGCCTTCTTACAATCCATCATACCTGCGCCTGAAATCTCACGCAGTTCCTTAACCATTCCTGCTGTAATTGCCATAATTACCTCCTAGACGTGAATCTTAGTTTTCTGCATCAGCAGCTACTTCTTCAATATCTGTAGCCTCAGCCTCTGCTGTCTCTACGTATACTGCCTCACCCTGATTAGCCTCAATAACCGCATCAGCCATCTTGCCAACGATAAGTTTAACGGCTCTTATAGCATCATCATTACCGGGAATGATGTAATCAAGTTCTTCAGGATCACAGTTTGTATCACCAATACCAATAAGTGTAATACCGAGAGAACGAGCTTCCTTAACACAGATAGCTTCCTTCTTAGGATCAACAACAAAGATAGCATCGGGAATTCTTGTCATATCCTTGATACCACCGATGTTCTTCTCAAGCTTCTCCCACTCCTTCTTAATCTGGATAACTTCCTTCTTGGGAAGTACTTCGAAGGTGCCGTCCTCGCTCATCTTCTCGATAGCTTTTAATCTCTCAATTCTTGTCTGGATGGTCTTGAAGTTAGTAAGCATACCACCTAACCATCTCTCATTTACATAGTACATACCGCAACGCTCTGCCTCAGTCTTAACTGCATCCTGAGCCTGCTTCTTGGTACCTACGAAAAGAACAGTACCGCCTTCATTGGCAATATCGAATACTGCCTTGTATGCATCATCTACAAGACCTACTGTCTTCTGAAGATCGATGATGTGGATACCATTTCTCTCTGTGAAGATATAAGGAGCCATTTTGGGGTTCCATCTTCTTGTCTGATGTCCAAAGTGAACACCTGCCTCGAGTAACTGCTTCATTGAAATTACGCTCATTTTTTACCTCCAATTGGTTAAATACTTCCGTATCGGTATGGAATAATATCCTTTCGCAACGCTTGCAAGCCGTTCTCACAGCCGCGATGCGCACCGGCGAATTATCCCGATACGTGCTTATTTCGCAACATTCGATATTTTAACATGTTGAAAAAACAATTTCAAGAAATTTTTATCTATTTCCCTTAAATTCAGGCGCTTTTTAATAAAAAAGAGCCACGAAGCATGCTTCGCGGCTCGAATTATCATATTTATACGAACTTGCTGATCACATTGATCACATCCTCAGGCTCGAAAGGCTTCTGAATAAAGTCGCTTGCTCCGGACTTGAGTGCCTCAAGAACCTTGTTTTTCTGTCCTGCTGCACTTACCATGATTACGGTAACATCCGGATAGTTCTTCTTAATCTCCTTAAGCGCCTCTATACCATCCATAACAGGCATTGTAATATCAAGTGTAACCAGATCGGGCTTGATCTTCTCAAGAAGAAGCAAAGCCTCCTTACCATTACCCGCATCGGCAACAATTGTATGTCCGGCCTCAACAAGTGTATTGGTCAATATTTTACGCAATATTCTCGAATCATCTACAATCATTATATTAGCCATTATTCTCAACCTCCCTAAATGCTATAAGCCTTATCAAGAATCAAATGAAGTTTCAGCTCATTACCATATACAACTATGGGTAATGTTAGAATGGCTTCGCTTTCGATTGTACCGGGTTCGCTTACCGAGAACGGGGCATCCATATCGATATCAATATCCTTGCCGCTCATCTCTGTTGCCAAAAGGCCATTCACACAGTTGATAAGTTCACAGAGTGCGTCGAGGCAATCCTCATCCTCTGCTACGTTCTCGCATCCCGCAAAACCAACAGCCATATCAAACAATGCATCCTTTATTGTACCGGAGATTGCTGTTAATACCTTATGCTGGCCAAATATGGGCTGAGCGCACAGAGCATCGAACTTAACAACATCAGATACTGTAGGTCTCTTGATATATACATGATAATCAATAAGTCTTGCAATGGTTCTCACCATTATACCCGCAAGGCTCTTGATGATATCAGGCTGGTCATAAATAAATATAGGAATAACTCTGTCAATATCACAGCTCTTAAGGTCTTCCATATTGGCAAGGGTAAATCCGTTCTCGAGCTGATAAGCACTGAGTGCATCATCAAACTCATTCATTGTAAGGAATCCCTTATCAATTACCGACTGCATAAATGCGAGGAAGGAGTTGCCCTGGAGTACAAGTAATCTGCCTACCTGTTCATCAGTAAGATATCCCTTCTCAATAGCTATATCACCGAATCTCCTGTCGTAGATTGCCTGAAGCTGATTAACTTCTTCAACCTGCTCTATGGTCATCATCTTCTCAGAGACTGCAATCACACCGAGTCTTACTCTCTTCTCAGCCTGTGATGTGAATGCTTCTGCGAGCTGCTTCTCGTCAAGCTTGCCTTCACTTACAAGATAATTCGCGAAAATACGATCAAACATTGAACCTCTCCTTTGCTATAAACTAAGTGTATTATAAACTTTTTCACAATATTATTCAACAAAATACTGATTTTTCTGTTGAAATCATACAATTTCATTGCATATTACACAATATTTTTGCTATTTCTTCTTCTCTTGCATTAATCGGGATCTTATGATTTCCCGCTGAAATCCTCTTATCATACCCATTATTGCACAGATATCTGTCAAACTCGGATGCATTTGCAACAAGACCTGCTGCCTCTATTTTCCTTGCAACCGTATCCGAACCGCTGCCACGCTCAACGACTACGGTAATGTATTCAGTGTCATTCTCCGTATCATTAGTATCCTTATCCGGTTCCTTAGTAGGAGCAGGAGTCACTTCCTTTGTCAAAGTCGGAGTCACCTTCGGTGTGGCAGCACCGTCACTACCGGCAGCCGGCGGTGTCTCATCGAAGTTGGAATTATCCGCTTCGTCCGGATTAACTTCTGTCTCATCAGGCTCTGTTGCAGGTATATCCTCGTTAACCTTTACTGCAGCGGCGTCACCCGAGGCGTCGTTTTCTGTCATTTCTTCAGTTTCCAGTCCGTCTCTGATTGCTTCGTCAACACTTTCATTCAGTGTCTCGCTCGACGGAACCATTCCAAGCGCTTCCGCCCTCTTAATGATTTCCTCATCGGATATTTGATCATTCTTCATTCCGGCCGAGATACATAGTGCAACCGCTACGATAATACCAAGGCCTATGCCTCGAAGATAAAACTTAAGCTTCATGACTTATCCCCTTAATTTCTGAAAAGGTCAAGTACCAGCTTAACCTCTCCCACTCCAAGATCAAGTTCCTTGGCAATTGCCATATTGGACTTTCCTTCTTTGTGAAGTGCGAGTATTCTGTCGTTATTATTCATGCTTCCCAGTTCAGAATCAAACATAAGCTCAACTTTTGCATCGAGCTTAGTATCTGCGTCAGGCGTAATATCCACAGGTTTCGCCTGGGGAATATCATTATTTTCAAAATCGGCAACAGACACCTTCTTAACATTAATCGGTTCGAAGGCGTCAGACTGTGGTGCTTTTTCCGCCTCCTGCACTTTTGTATTTATACCGGGAGTTTCCTCAGGCTCAGTTCTCGTGCTTTTGCCATCGGATGATTTACCTGATGAAGACTCTTTGAGAATCTCCGAGTTCTTAACTCTGTTCTGAAGCTGGTTAAGTTCTGCGGCAGTGGACTTAACCATGGAATATTTGTTGTCAATCATGTCATAGAGGAATACCGCCTCCTCATGGTCCTTATGTATCTGTTTAAGCACCGTGTCGGAATATTCACTGACCGCCATCATCTTCTCATTGGTAATCCTGTCCATATAGCGGTCGAGTCTGTCCTTATTGTCGGTCAGCTGCTCCTCAAGCGCATCTCTGAGATCACCCTTGGCCCTGTTTATCTCTCCGTCAAGAGCGCCTGTAATCGCATCCCTTGCTGCATCAGAACTAAGGAGGCTTTCAATATCCTCCGTTCTGTCGCCGGACTTATCCGGTATAAAGAAGCTAATAGTAAAAAGCAAAGCTCCCACTATAAGAATCACAATTTCTGCGACTGTCATTACTACATCCTGCCTATATCTTCATATCAAATCCGGAATACTTGGGGATGACCTTTCCGTCAGCATTGTCCTGCTGCTTCTTGCCATTCCTGTTCTTACCGCCGTCTCCGGAATATGTTCCGCCACCCTTCTCCTTGGCATCAAACTTCTTCTGATTATTGTTTACGTCATCTCCGGCATGAACATTGTTAATCCTGGTCTCTACCGCCTGATTAAACTTGTTCTGGAAGTTGGTCTGGTCGACCATTCCCTTGGTATCCTCCTGATGACGCAGATGATTATAATCGTTTATTCCGGTCATTGCATGATTAAGTTCAACTGCTCCTATTGCCACAGGCACCTCCCTTAGTTCATGTCAATCATTCTGACATCTCCGCGATCCTTGACGAATCTGCAGTATTTCATACTATCCTTTATTATCTTAGATACATCGTTAATGACAATCTTCGTTCCCGGATAGACCGTGTCCCTGACTGCCACACAAGCACGCTTCTCTTCCGCCAGGAGCCCTTCTATTTCGGATATCTCCTTGTTGAACTGTCTGATTTCCTCAAGCTTGCTTCTGGTAATGATCGCCAGTCCCTTAATGTTCTGCTGCTGTTCCTCACTAAGCTCTATTCCCTGCTCATGCTTATCCCTTGCAGCCTCCATAATTGGAATAGCCCTGTTTATTACCTTGGTGTTCTCATTGATCAGTTCATTGAGATCCTTGTATCTCTTCTTAACAGTGGGGCTCACTCCTATTTCGACCAGTGTCTCAGTTCCCATATCGGAACCAAGTATCTTGACATCTATCAGGGTCGTGGCGCTAACCTTTCCACCCGATATGAAGCCTCTCTTGCCGCCTACATGAACCTCACTTCCTGCCATAACCTGACTGTGCATAATCGAGCTTGCTTCGACATATCCGTTGGCTTCAACCGTGGCGTTCTCAATAAATTTGGCAACCACATTACCGTCAGCTCTAAGCATGCCCTTGCCCATACCGTTCATTCCCCTGGCTATGGTAATATTACCGCCCGCTATTATCGTGGCGCCCTCTACAATACCTCTTACCTCAACATTACCCTTGGCCCTAATTGTGTAATTGGCATTGACGTTTCCGTTAACCTGGACATTGCCCTCATATTCTATATTACCCGTTGCGGTATCTACATTCTCAACCTCCATGAGGTCGCTTACGAATACTCTTCCGTCAACTAAGTTAACATGTCCGTTGCATAAGGAATAGATTTCGGTCTTATCCTCAGATATTTTGATATTCTTACCAAATTTGAGTTTGCCTCTCTTAATGTCCGCGGGCTTTATCTTCTGACCTGTAATATCATATCCGTACTTACCCGGCACCTCTCTGTGCAGCTTGGCAAGCAGGTCACCTTCGTTGCAGTGATTAATGATATTCAGGTTAAAGAAGTCAACACTTCCGTCTTCAAGCAGCGTCGGTCTGGCCTTAACATCCGTATTGAACATATACTCAATTGATGCGTTTTTTCCTTGGACAGGCTCTACTCCCTTGGCTATATCAAAATATTCGAAATATATTCTATTTGACAGAAAATTCTTAATCACATCATGATCGATTCCGCATACTACGCCTCGAATCTTGAGGTCGCCAAGTATCTCCTCCTCGGTCATGAGCTCACCCTTGTCGGACGGTGGCATGAACTTGGCACGGCACGTCATGTTATTGTCCGTAATCTCGGTAATCATGCACTCCCTTATTGGCAATATTGAATTGTTGTTAAGCGGAATTATTATCTCCGAATCACCAAGGTTAGCCATAGCCTTGTTTAGCTCGGGGATTGTGAAATCTATTTTATTAAAATTGAGATAGTCGACAATGTCGCCAATCGCCGGGTTCTCTCCGCCATTCGTTGCGGGAATAACCTTAAGACTGGTGGAATCACCGCCGCACATCAGCATGATACTACCGTTCATATATGCTCCTGTTATTTTAGAAGGATACCAAGATACCTTCCAAGTTTATCTCTCATCTTATTAAGAGCCTTGGTATGAATCTGGCTCACTCTGCTCTCCGATACCTCGAGTACCGCCGCTATTTCCTTGAGTGTCATTTCGTCATAATAATACATCTGGATGACGAGCTTCTCCTTCTCGTTGAGGGCTTCTAAGCTCTCAACAAGCTTCTCTTTAAGTTCCCTCTCTTCCATTACATCCTCCGGCTGCATGAAATGAGATGAGCCCGTCGGACTGTTGGGAACATCTGCGCCCGATTCCATGAATTCGTTGAGTGATACGAGACCTGTGACCTTGAGCTTTGACTGCCACTCTAACAATTCCTCCGAGTCTATACCCAGAGACATTGCCAGTTCATCGTCACTAGGCTGTCTGCCATGTTCTGTCTCGAATTCCCGGATTGCAGTATCTATCTGCTTCTGCTTCTGTCTGACAGTCCTGGGAATCCAGTCCATCTTTCTGATCTGATCCAGGATTTCTCCCCTGATCCTAAGTGAAGCATAGGTCTCAAACTTGTTCTGTTTCAGCGCGTCGTACTTGTCGATTGCATCAATCAGCCCGAAGGTTCCGTAGCTTACGAGGTCCTCATATTCTACATTGTATCCCAGATACATACTCAGGCGTCCGGCTATTATCTTAACAAGCGGAGCATATTCCAATATTAACTTTTCTCTTAGTTCCTGAGAGCCCAGTCTGGCATAATCACGCCAGAGAATGGCTCTTTGAGCTTCATCCATTGCCATACCCCACTACACACTTAAGAAGTACTGCCCTCTTCCTCTTCCTTATCGGATTCACCATCCGATGCATTCTCGGCAGCACCTTCCTTCTCCACTACCTTACCTTCCTCTTCCAATCTCTTTGCTTCTTCCTCGGCAATCTGCTGTTCAAACAGAAGAATTACCCTTCTTAGAGCACGTCCGATCATATAGAAGAGAACCAGACTTCCAAGTATTATCCACATAGACTCTATGGCTTCATACCTGAAATACAGTGTCATTAACCCTGCAATGCCACCTGCTATAAGCATTATAACGATAGGCATCATTGCATATCTTTTATTCATTGCAACCCCTTTGGATACTATTTGTATATATCATAAGAAGGCAAGAAGCCTATATTACCTTTGGCTCCTTACCTATAGCCCGAATCAGATATTCCCCGGTCTCCGGATAGAATACAACAGTTCTTCCGTAGTCTGCTCCGGTATCCTCAGCGAGCAGCCTGATATTCAGTTCCGAAAGCTTCTTCTTAACTGCAGCGACATTATTCTCACCTACTCGAAGCAGAGGCGACTGCTTGTTGGCTGAGAACATCTGAGCTCCGCCGGCAATTTTAGATACTATTCTGTTCTTAACAGCTCCCGCATCAACGACTTTCTCAAGCAGACTCTCAATTCCGGTATCCGCAAACTTCGCTACATTTGAATTATTGCTTATTGCCCTACTGTCAGGCAACATCACGTGCACCATCCCACATATCTTAGCTATGGGATCGTATAGAATTACTCCCACACAGGAACCTAGTCCCAAGGTTATGATGCTGTCCGGGCTAGTGCAGACATTCATGTCCGCCATGCCAACTTTAATTTCCAAAGCTAACCTCCAGACCGGTATTAATCCTCAACGGGGATTCCCAGTGCTCTTAATATTTTTACATATGACTCCATGTCGGGAATCATAACGAAGAATCCGTCCATCTCAATCTCATCCGAAATCTGAGACTGGATCAACAGAATCTTATCTCCCATGATTCCGAATTCTATCGCAGGTACGCTTAGAATCGCGCCCGCCATATCTATCGCCAAATCCGGAATTGAGGGATATATGCACATATTGGTCATTGTAGATAATGCGTTTAGATAAGAACCCGTAACAATATTACTGATTTCCTTAAAGGCCGAGCGTTCCATCTCTCCGAATTCATCTCCACCCATGCCTCCCATGAGTTTGGATACAAGATGTAGTGCAACCTCCTTCTGCACCAGGAAGAGAATTGAACCCGTAATATCGCCTTCAACCGACAGATAGGCACCTGCAAGCTCCTGCTCCTCTCCACCAAGCAGCGCACCGACATCCTTGAATTCCATCATTCTTACCTGAGGAACCTTCATGTCGACCTTGCACTGTAGCATTGTTGCAAGAGCTGTGGTAGCATTACCCGCTCCAATATTTCCTATTTCCTTAAGTACGTCAAAGTACTGCGTGGTCAGGCTCTCCATGGACAATTCTGCCATGTATTAGTCCTCCTTCATAGACTTATCATAGGTTACTACATCAATATCGAGTAATGATACAAGTCCGTTCTCTGTCTTGCCAACACCTGCAACAAAGTGTGGTATATCATCATTGGCATCGTACTTCATCTTCTCTATCTGCTCGGGAGTCAGAGTAACAACCTCCTTAACAGCATCCACGATCAGTCCGATCTTTCCATACTTCTCAAGCTTAACAATAATAAATCTGGTATTCTTGGTCTCTTCGATTTCCTCAAATCCCATCTTGAGTCTGAGGCTCATGATAGGAACGATTTCACCTCTGATATTAATTACGCCTTTAATGTATGCTGCGACATTCGGTACTCTTGTAACAGCCTGAGGGCGAACAATATTGTCCACTATACTGATATCAATTCCATACATTTCTTCCCCAATGGCAATCTTGATAAACTGTATAGCTTCTGAATATACTTTAACCTCGTCCATGTCTATTCCTCCTTAGATTAATGCATTGGGGTCAATGATAAGTGCAACTTCACCATTACCGAGAATAGTTGCGCCACTGATAAGCTTGCTCTTGTTGATATACTTACCCAGCGACTTGATAACGATTTCCTGCTGTCCCGTAAGTGTATCTATTACGAGTCCTGCCATCTTATCACCCTTCTTAACGATTACCACAACAAGCTCTTCATTGGGATCCTTGGTTGACTCACAGCCAAGTACCTCATTAAGTCTGATAAGAGGAATAATGTTGCCTCTTAAGGTAATTACTTCCTTAGTCTGAACCGTACTTACCTCATCGGGTCTTATGCTCTCTATTGTCTGGATATTGCTGAGAGGAATTGCATACTTCTCTCCGCCCACAATAACCATAAGTGTCTGAATGATTGCGAGAGTAAGAGGAAGTCTTATTGTCCATGTACTTCCGACACCAAGTGTACTCTTAACCTCAACCTCTCCTGAGAGGGATTCTATCTTAGACTTAACAACATCAAGTCCAACACCTCTTCCCGAGATATCGGATACAACCTTGGCAGTTGAGAAGCTGGGGAGGAAAAGAAGATTGATTATCTCCTGATCTGTCATCGAATCAGCCTGCTCAGATGTAATTGTTCCTCTCTCGATAGCCTTGTTCCTAACTGCATTAACATCAATACCGTTACCATCATCCTTAACCTCGATGACAACGTTGTTACCGTCCTGATATGCATCCAGGTAGATCGAGCCTGCTTCCGGCTTACCTCTCTGAATTCTTAGGTTAACATCCGACTCGATACCATGGTCTGCCGAATTACGAAGCAGGTGCATGATGGGATCACCAATCTCATCAACCACTGTTCTGTCAAGTTCTGTCTCTTCACCTGACATATACAGTTCCATCTTCTTACCAAGTTTCTTCTGAAGATCTCTAATCATTCTCGGGAACTTGTTTACCACGCTCTCGATAGGTACCATTCTAACCTTCATTACCGATTCATGAAGGTTGGTAGTTACATTCTCGAGGTATTCTATATGCTCATTAATCTCATTGGTCGCAGAGCCTGTCGATGTTGCTGCCGATACAAGTGAATTCTTGGCAATGATAAGCTCGCTGACAAGATTCATAAGTACATCCAGTTTCTCAATATCGACTCTGACGGTTCTGTTAACCACAGGCTTCTTCTTCTCTGCAGGTGCCTTGGTGTTGCCACCATTATCTGCCTGAGGAGCCTTGTTCTCCGATACCTGAAGCTCTGTCTCGCTTTCCTTCTCTTCTTCTGCGATTGCGGGAACATCTACAGCTCCGCCGGATACCTTGGCAATCTCTGATACACCCTTGCAGGCTTTTATCACATCATCTACAGTCTTCTCCGTGATGATAATCATACTGAAATCAAGCTCGAATCTCTCATCCTCGATATCCTGTGCAGAAGGTACTGAGATAATAACCTCACCCAGTTCCTCCAAGGTCTTGAATACAAGGAAGGCTCTTGCAGCCTTAAGAATACAGCTCTCCTGAACGAAAACCGTAACACCGACAACATTCAGTCCCTTACCCTTGGCTGTGCCCATAACATGAAGCTGCTCTTCAGAGAATTTGATGCTCTTCCACTTGTCATCGGGATTGCCGTCAGCACTCATGACGGGAGTTTCTGCATTCTCCGTATTAGGTGCCTGGGGCTCTGTCTTCTTCTCCTCTGCCTTAGGCTCAGCACTCTCACCGTTTAGGAAGCCGTTAAGCGCCTTGATGATATTCTCATTGTCATTGGTACCCTCATCTGCACTTGACTGAATATTGTCAAGATACTCCTCTAAGGCATCCAGACACTGGAATATGGTATCGATTATGCTCGAATTAACCTTCAGGGCACCGTCTCTAACCTTACTGAACACATTCTCCATATCATGGGTCAGAGTCTGCATTCTCTTGTAACCCATGGTTCCTGCCATACCCTTAAGGGAATGGGCAGCTCTGAATATTTCATTCACTGTGTCCATGTCGTCCGGTGACTGTTCAAGATCCAGAATCTGCGTATTGAGATTCTGTAAATGCTCTTTGGTCTCGTCGATAAAAATCTCTAGATACTGGCTAACATCCATTTTGCATTACCCCCACGTGTAATATAATCTCCTGTGCAATATTGCCCAACTCAACCGATTCATCGGTAATTCCCGCCTTGTCAGCCGCCTTAGGCATTCCATACACAATACAACTGTTCTTCTCCTGTGAAATACAGTATACCTTCTTATTTAACTTAAGATTCCTTATACCCTCTGTTCCGTCGGAACCCATTCCTGTCATTACAACACAGATAATCTCATCATATCCGCTGTCTGAAAGAGACTCATACATATAGTTTGCCGAGGGCTTAACACCTTCTCTCGGTGGTTCATCCGAATAATGAACCCTGGAGCCTCTGCCCGACTTAACAAGCTTCAGATGCTGTCCGCCTCTTGCAATATACACATGGCCATTCTCAAGAACCTCTCCCTCCTTGGCCTCGGATACGGCAATCCTTGAGATAGCATCCATTCTCTGTGCCAAGCTCTCCGTAAAGCCTACCGGCATATGCTGTACAATAACAACCGGTGCGTTGAGATCCTCCGGCAAAAACGGAATGACTGATTGTAACGACTTAGGTCCGCCTGTTGAGATGGCGATTGCAACAAGCCTGTTGCCGGTAATTGATGCAGCCTTTTTCCTAACCAGCTGTTCAACTCCCGTCTGTATCTCAATCGTTCTCCTGGTTACGGGTTTAACTTTTGCAACACTTTTTAACTTGGCATTGCATACAGCATACAATGTATCCAGAAGCTCTTTGTCAAAATTGTTCTCTTTACATTTATAAGACCATTCCGGCTTATGAATGAAATCAAGAGCTCCAAGTTCCAGAGCATCCAGCGTGACCTTAGCTCCGTCCATGGTAAGGGTACTCGCCATGAGGATTCGTGCGCTGATTCCTTCACTTGCCAGTGCGCGAAGCAGCTCTATGCCGTCCATCTTGGGCATATTCACATCAAGAACAACCCCGTCAAAGGTCTCAGTCCTCAGAATCTCAAGGGCTTCCAAACCATTTTTGGCTTCCTTTTCAATATGGAACCTTTTGTCAGAATTTATTATATCACTCAACACCCTTCTCATGAGTGCAGAGTCATCAACTAGCAGGATTTTTTTCATTATCCCTCCGTTTAAGCTTCTTAATCATCTAAAAACCGCGTTCTCTTTTCCTGTTCTTTCTCTCTTCATCAAATATATACTGGATTATCTCTTCCCTGTCCTGACTGTGGGCGTTAAGGTACTGAACCCTGTGTTCATAACCGCCCTTGCCTGTAGTGATCTCCTTCACATCTAAGATTTTGCTTACAAGATCAAACTCTCTCGTCTCTCCTTTTATCATAAGGGTATAATGACACAGGATCACGCTATCCTTATCGTATTTATAATCACTGACGAACCTGAGACCACCTCCGCTGATATCCACAATTATGCTTCTCTTAAGCGGAAGCCCCGGAACCAGAGCATACTCATTACGTTCCTCGTTGGCAATCTCCTCCTCACAGATGTTACGCGAATCCATCTCCAGTGCACAGCTGTATCTGTAATATTCTCTTCTCTGGAATTTACGCAGGTTAGTCTCCAATTCCATGAGGAGAATATATACATTGTTGCTCTTATACCTGTCAATCACACGGGCTACGCATTCATAAAGAACTGCTCCCGAATAGAAGAACAGATCATATTCTCCGTCCACCGGAAGCAGAATCAGTTTCGTCTGCTCCATCGGCATTATAATCTCTATTCTGTCTTCTCCGACAACATCATAGACCTTGGTATTATGTGTTTTGTTCTTTTCGCCTTCCTTTAAATTTACTGCCTTAAGTTCAACCCTCTGACCGGGGAAAACATATTTTTCAATCATCGGCAATTCCCTCTTAACAGATAAGCTTCCTAGTCCAGTTTCTTACCCGTAACTATATGTGAAAAAAATGCTGCCATTCCTCTCTTCTTAACATTACCGCTAAGTTCCTTGTTCATAAGAACCGCGGCAATTCTTTCATACGCCTTCGCCGACTTAGCTTGCGGATTGGCAAGCGAAACCGGTGTCTGCTGCATTACAGCCTGACTCAGCTTCTCATCCTGTGGAACGGTACCGAGGTACGATATCGGCAGCTTTAAGTACCGCTGTACAACAACATTCAACTTATTAAAAAGCGCGAGTCCCGCTTCATCCCTGTCGACCTTATTGGCTATCACTTTTATCTGAGAGGCTTCCTTGGAGAATCTCGGATGTCTGTTCAGTGCCTTAAGCAGCGAATAGGAATCGGTTATTGATGTAGGTTCAGGTGTTGTCACAAGCAGAATCTCTCCGCTTGCAACCAGAAATTCCAATACCGCATCGGAAATACCCGCACCCGTATCGATAATGATAACGTCTGCAATTGCATCAAGCTCTGCCAGATTCTGAATGATATAGACAAGATAATCACGGCTTAAGTTTGAAAGACCTGCAATACCGGAGCCTCCGGAAATAAAGCCCACATCTCCCGGTCCCCAGGTAATGATCTCCTTAATATTCTTGCCCTGATATATCAGATCGCAGAGATTGTGCTTGGGTACGGTTCCGAACATAATCTCTATATTGGCAAGTCCGAAGTCCGCATCTAGGATAATCACGCGCTGTCCCATCTTACGAAACTGAATTGCAAGATTGATCGCTGTATTGGATTTGCCCACGCCTCCCTTACCGCTTGTTACGGTAATGACTCTGGCTAAGGGCCTATTGGACGTCGGACTGTTGGCTTTTACTATATTACGTAACTGTTGAGCCTGATCCATAATATGTGCTCCTTAGATAATACTATTTCTGTCCGCCGAGAATTGACTTGACGGTTGTCTGAGGGTTGAACTTATCTATATCATCCGGAACGTTCTGTCCATAGGTAACATAGCTGAGTTCACATCCCGTATACAGACGAAGATTGAGCAGATTACCGAGAGCAGTCGTCTCGTCAAGCTTGGTAAAGATAATCCTGTAATCACTCATCTCCTTATAGGTGTCTGCAATATCCACAAGATCACGATACTTGGTCGTAGCACTTAATACGAGATAGACCTCACTTTCGGCGATATCATCTACACCGTGAATGATTAGGTTGGTATTATTTTTCTGTTCCTCATTGTGATGCGAATGACCTGCCGTATCAACCAATATATAGTCATAGGAATTGAATTCCTCATACGCCTGCTCTATTTCCGGTGCAGAGTATATGATCCTAAACGGTACCTCTAAGATATTGGCATAGGTTCTAAGTTGTTCTGCGGCCGCAATCCTGTAGGTGTCCGCCGTAAGCAGTGCAACCTTCTTCTTATCCTCCACACAGAGTTTACTTGCGATCTTTGCAATGGTTGTGGTCTTACCCACACCGGTGGGACCAACAAAGAATACCACCTTGGCTCCCTTACTTGCCGGTGAAATCTCTGAAGTGTTTCCAAACTTGAGAATCATCTTCTGATATATATTGGTCAGCATATAGTCAAAGGGCATATTGGGTTTATTGCTCTTCTCAGCCTCCTCAATGATTGCATTGGCATACTTTTCATGAACCTCGTTGTCAATCATCATGTTATACAGAAGTTTGGTAAACTTAAGCTGTTCGTCAGACTGTTCCTTCTGCTTATTCTTAACCGAGGCTTGTTCGCTCTTCTCTTCCTGTGCGCCGCCGTCTTCAAGTTTCCCCCTAAGGAGCGTCTCAAGCGAATCGAGCTTCTCCTCTAAGGACTCCTGCTTATTGGCTGGCAGAATATTTACCGTTTCTCCATCATCTGCCTTAATATCAATATGAACCGGCG
>SAMEA3663085__coassemble_471_pt1 | contig 16012 bp, 10 predicted proteins | sample SAMEA3663085__metabat2_high_PE_010 | metagenome-assembled genome bin SAMEA3663085 (sample SAMEA3663085) | pig gut metagenome | biome: pig gut; feature: pig-associated habitat; material: faeces | place: France | collected 2012
CCTTCTATGACATTCAGAAGATGTTCTCCTTAGCTTACGAGGATGGTAAGAGCAGAAGAGCCTTGGAGTACGCCATCGACATGATGGGAATTAAGAAGGACATACCCTTCCACAGAGCCTTTGCGGATGCCTATTATACGGCGAAGGTCTTTGATATGATTGAGGAGCCGGAGGTACTGGAGAAGGTAAGCTTTGATACCTATTCCATTCCCACGTCAAGGGAGAAGGAAGTCCATATCACCTTCAGCAATTACAATAAGTACATCAGCAGGGGCTTCAAGCAGAAGAGTGACTTGCTCAAGTGCAAGGATGTGACGGGGCTTAGGTGCTACAAATGCAACCGACCGCTTAAGAGAAAGCTACAGTGGTACACGCCTAACGGGAAACATTATTATGCCGTGGGCAGCTGCTTCAGGCACGGGCTCATGAAGAGTAAGCTCAGGATAAGAAGGAATGATTCCCTTGTATACGGAGTCAGAACCGATAAGTTCATATCGAAGGAAGATATGAAGCTTATTATAGAAAGAAAAGAAAAGGCCGAGGAGGCTAAAAGAAATAAAAAGAACATTTTGGAGGAGTAGAAAATGGACGAGAACAGAGAAATGTCATTGCAGGAAATGAAGTTGCTAAGATGCAACAAGATGCTAATTAAGTGGTACACATTTGTTAATTTTGTATTGCTTGTTGCATACCTTACAGAGGTAATTTCAGGTGCAAGAACCATAGGATATTATGCGGTGTTCGCAGCAATTACAATAATTCCCAACATAGTTGCCTGGATTGCATATATGAAGAATAAGGGAAGTCTGGTATCAACCACTATATCCCTTGGCGGATATACGCTGCTGTTTGCATTCTGTCTGTTTACTTCTCCGTATGCGGTCGTTGCCTGTTATATATATGTTATGATAATCTGCCTTGTTATTTATGATAATAACAAGCTTTCAATCATATTCGGATGTATAGTTACAGGTATATGCGTGATAAGCTGTATCGTTGCACCACTTACACCTGCTGAGAACAAGATTAAGTTAGCAGCAACTCTGTTATCAATTCTTGCGGTCATCTTCTCAACCAAGGTGTCAAAGCAGAATTCAGAGATGATGATGGCATCTGTAGATGAGAAGCTGAACCAGACTAAGGACATACTTAATAAGGTAAGTAATGGTATAGTGGAGCTCAATTCAACAACTTCTTCTACCAGAGAAGAATCTGACTCCATTCACAATAAGGTCAGTAGCTTCACAGGCTCACTTGGTGAAATTGGTGATTCCATCAGGGAGATGAATGATACCATGACAACCGTTGCCGAGAACCTCCAGAATGTGGCCAACAGCTCAGGAGATATTACCAAGGCAATAGACTGTATCTCAGAGATGGTACAGAATTCTGCAGATTCTGTTGCTACAGGTGAGAAGAATGTGGTTCATCTTAAGAAGACCTCGGAGAGCAACATTGAGAAGATTGATTCCTTCGCAGAGACCTTCAAGGAATTCAGTAACAATTTTGATAATATCGTTGAGATTATTGATATCATCAGAAGCATTTCTAACCAGACCAATCTCTTATCACTCAATGCTTCCATTGAGGCTGCAAGAGCAGGAGAGATGGGTAAGGGCTTTGCTGTAGTTGCCAATGAGGTCAAGGACCTCGCAAGCTCAACAGCAGAGAATACTGAGAAGATCGGCGGTATCGTTGAGCAGCTCAAGGATAACGTTAATACTATTTCCAAGAGTCTGGCTGACATTACAGAGGCTATCAAGCAGGAGGAGAAGGATATCGAGGTTGTGGAGAATCAGTTCGGTATCATCAAGGAGAACTCTGACAGCATCTTTGGCGGTGTCTCAGGCTTTAAGGACAACCTCAAGGTTGTTAATGAGAACATCGCAGACCTTGGCGCTATCGCTGAGGAGATGGCAGCATCTGCAGATACGGTCAATGCCCTTACTCAGGAATGTGTAGAGGCTTGCGGCGACATCAATGACAGCATTGATATCCTCAACGGACACATCAATGGGATTGATGCAACAAGTGAGAAGCTGAGCAAGATTCAGTAACAGGCAGTGATTGATTGATGAAGAATTATAAAGCAATATTATTTGATATGGACGGGACCTTGCTTCCCATGGATATGAAGGAGTTTACAAACGGCTACTTCATACTGTTAGCTAAAAAGCTTGCCCCCTTCAGTATCCCAACCGATGTGCTGGTAAGTACCATCTGGAAGGGAACGGAGCTTATGGCCCGCAACGACGGAAGCAAGCGAAATGATACAGTATTCTGGGAATTCTTTGATAAAGAGGTTCCGGGCCATGATATAGTTAAGCTCAGAGCCTGCTGTGATGAATTTTACGGTAAGGAATTCAAGGAAGCAAAGTGCTTCACTAAGGATAATCCTTTAGCTAAGGAAGCAGTGAGTCTGGCAAGGAAAAAAGCTCCGATTGTGGCACTTGCTACCAATCCGCTCTTTCCTATGGATGGTCAGAAGACCAGAATGGAATGGGTGGGACTAAAGCCGGAGGACTTTGACCTGGTTACGAGCTACGAGACAGATTCATACTGTAAGCCTAATCCGGAATACTTCATATCGGTGTGCGAGAGGCTGAACGTAGACCCTGCGGACTGTCTCATGATCGGCAATGATGAGAATGAAGATATGTACGCCTGTACAAAGGCAGGCATTGACGGATATCTGATTACCGACACAATGATACCATCCAAGGAGCATGCGTGGAACGGACCCAAGGGAAGCTTCAGGGATATGATGGAATATCTTAATAATCTGAATTAAATTAAGGCTGGTTTTTACCAGCCTTAAAAATTTATGAATGTGTTAAGGATACATTAGTGACAAGAGAATTTAGAAGAAGGATCAACTTAATACTTGCAATTTTTCCGCTACTCATGGCTCTTGCCATGGTGCTTACACCGGTCTGTGTTTATGCAGAGCCTGATCAGGAGGCAGAGGATTTAGAGGCGCAGAGGGTGGCCAGAATGAGTCTGCCCATTCAGTCTGATGATTATGCGGAATGGCCTGCAGGTCCGCATATCGGAGCGGAAGCAGCCATTGTAATTGATGCCGGTACGGGCACTATCCTGTATGAGAAGAATATTAATGAGCACCTCTATCCGGCATCGGTAACCAAGATGTTAACAGCTCTTATAGCTGTGGAAAATTGCGACATGGACGAGATGGTGACTTTCTCTGAAGATGCGATTAACAGCATAGACTGGAGAACAGATGCCAACCTGGGCATAAGTGCAGGCAATTCAATAACAATGGAGCAGTGTCTGTACGGACTGCTGGTAGGTTCTGCCAATGAGGTTGCCTACGCCATAGCAGAGCATGTAAGCGGGGAGGGCAATATTGCAGGCTTTGCAGAGCTTATGAATAAGAGAGCAGAAGAGCTGGGCTGTACAGATTCACATTTTGTGACACCAAACGGAATTCATGACCCTAACCATTATACCAGTGCATATGACCTGGCACTTATTGCCAAGGCCTTCTATTCTCATGATAATCTGTCGACCATGGCTTCAACGTCTACATATCACATCCCCAAGTCCGATACACAGCCAAGGGATGATATGACGGTATATGCCAAGAGTAAGCTTCATGAGGGCAAGGAGTATGCGCTTGAGGGTCTGGTCGGCACCAAGACAGGGTATACAACGGAGGCCAGACAGACTCTGGTTACCTGCGCTGAGCGCAACGGTCTAAGACTTATCACGGTTGTAATGAAGGAGGAGGCACCGTATCAGTACACCGACACGCATGAGCTCATGAATTACGGCTTTGACAACTTCACTATGGTGAACCTGAGTGAGAACGATAACACCTATTCAATTAAGAATCCCATCTTCTATACCACAAGCTCACCCTTCGGTAAAAGTGAGACTCTGATAGAGATGGACAAGGATGCTTATATTCTGATACCGGTGAATGCTTCCTTCGAGGATACGGAGTCTTCGATCGTATTTGATAATCTGGGTGAAGATGAGTATGCAAGAATCGATTATTACCTTCACGGGATTTATGTCGGAAGCGCCTGTATAGTTCCGACGAAGCCGGCTTCAAGGATGTTTGATTTCTACCCTCAGACGAAGTATCGAAGTGATTACGGTGATGAATCGGATGATGTCGTGATTGAGCTTGGTAAGATTCTGATAATAGTATTGGGTATTACCGTAATCCTGTGGGTACTTTTTACGATTCAGTATCGTATCAGGGCAAAAATGATACTCAAATACGGCAGGGGTGGAAGGAAGAGTGTCAAGAAGAGCAAAAAGCTTACTTTGAAGGGCATGAAATAAAACACAACATATAGTATTAATTGTATTTGATATCCACGTTTTATTGTATTATATGGGGAGTTGTGATAAACTTGAGTCAAAGTGGGCAGATATACGATTTTGACTAAAGATAACTGCCGAGGGGTGTATAAAAGTGGACAAGTACGAATACAATTTACGTAATGAAGAGATTAATGCGTTAATCACCAGAAGAGAGTTCAAGAAGGCGGTCGAGATTGCAGATACCATCGATTGGACCAAGGTAAGAAGTGTCAAGACTCTGTGTAAGATTAGCGATCTTTATAAGGTTAACAGGAAGTATAACGAAGCCAAGATTCTGCTTGAGCAGGCGCTTAACAGATGTCCGAACGGCAAGAGTATAGTATCTTCGCTCTGCGAAGTATGTATCAAAATGGGTGATGTAGTCTCAGCTACAGAATACTATAAGCTCTTCGTTCAGATTGCACCTACAGATAATGCAAAGTTCATTCTCCTGTATAAGATTTATGAGGCTCAGGAGGTGTCACTCGATGAACGTATCGGTGTGCTCGAAGAGCTTAAGAAGAGAGAACGTGTAGAGAAGTGGTGCTATGAGTTGGCATACCTCTATCACAGAGTAGGTCTTGCAAGCCGTTGTGTGGAAGAGTGTGATGACCTGATCCTGTGGTTCAGCCAGGGAAAGTATGTGAAGAAGGCCATGGAGCTTAAAATGCTTCATCAGGCTCTCTCTCCCAGTCAGGAGGCTATCTATCAGCAGATGATATCGCCCGTGGAGAGAGCATCACACGTGGATCAGACTGTGGTTCATAACGCTGCAGACGAAGTTAAGCATGAGGATGATGCACTGGTTAAGACTGTTGATGTCGGTCAGTACAGCACCATCAACATACAGAAGGCCTTAGAGGAGTCCATCCGTGATACCATGGGTGACAATCCTCAGTTTAAGTCAGGTAACCTGGTGGAGCCTGAGGTAAATGCACAGGTCTTCGACAATACTGATTATATTAATGAGACTGTTGATCAGCCGATAGTGGAAGAGGTCGAGGACAGCACGGTTGTACTCAGTGACCCGTCCTTACATGAGAAGCATCTCAATGAGATTCTGGCTCCCATGCTTCAGGATACCGGAGAGATGCAGGAGATTTATATTGATACAGCTACAGGTGAGCTGGAGCTTGATGAACTTACAGAAGCTGAGAGCGAGGCTGATATACCGGCTGAAGCTGTCAAGCAGTCTGAGTCAAGTGTATCCTTTGATACCCAGATATACAACAAGGGAGATATTCCAAGTGTGATTAACCAGACACAGACACCGGCAGCAGAGCCTGCAAGCGAGGTGCCTGCAAGGAATCTTGACAATGCTTCCAAGGAAGAGCTCATGAACCTCATTGACAAAAAGGTCGCTGAGGCCATGGATGCTGTTATTAACGGCCGTATTCCTGCTTCAGGTACAATCGGAGGAGGACAGCCCCCCAAGAGCATGCAGCAGCATCTGACAGAGGAAGCAGACGGACAGATAAGCCTGGTTGTTCCCGATGAGCCCAAGATAGACAAGCAGATAACAGGTCAGATAGATATAGAGAGCTACTTAAGCGAGTGGGAGAACTCCAAGAAGGAGAAGGCTCAGAAAACGGAAGAGGAACTGAAGGCCAGAGTTAAGGAGGAGACGGGTAATCTCTTCAGTGACTTTGAGGCGGCAGCCAGAGATGATATCCTTAAGAAGCTTGAGAATGAGCTTAACAACGGTCCTTCATATAAGAACGCTGAAGAGGAATACAGAGAATATCTGAATAAGGTTCATGCCGAAGAGGAGGCTAAGAAAGCTGAGGAAGAATCAGCGTCAAAGACCGAATCTGAAGAAGCGAAATTAGAAGCAGAGCTTAAGAAGCTCGAGTCTAAACCGGAGAATGAAGTTAAAGCAGCAGTACTTAAGTCTGAGAAGGCGGTGGATGAGACTGATATATCTGAACCAACCGAATCCAAGACTGCAGATGACGAATCGGAGATTGAGTCAGAGGGCTTCGTAAGCTTCGAGGAATTCGCATCTGAGCCTATGGTCAGCAAGAATAAGAATACCGATACTGCCACAGAAGAAGAGTCTGATAAGAGCATTGAAACTGAGGCAGAGGCAGATACTGTAGGGGCTTCATCCGACGATGATAAGACGGATTCACAGGATGTATCACGGGATGAAGAGGACAATACAGTAAGACAGCTTACAAGTGAAGAGTTAGCTCTTTTCCAGGGCTTTATTCAGACTAAGAAGGGTAAGACAGAGCTGGCTAAGTCCCTTGATAATATCAGCCTGGCTTCATATACCGGTAATGTATGTGTAATCGGTGATTCAGCCGAAGAGGCACTCAGTCTTGCCAAGAATGTAATCCAGTATGCCAAGACCACAGACAGCAATTTTGCAGGAAAGGTTGGAAAGGTTAGCGGTGAGTCGTTAAACGGTAAGGATGTTGCGGCTACAGTAGAGAGGATGCAGAATGGCGGTCTCATAGTTGAGAAAGCTTCCGGAATGGATGCCGAGACCGTAGAGGAATTAGTTAAGACTCTTAATCAGGAGAATCAAGGTATCCTTGTTATTCTTCAGGATGGCAAGAGAGAACTTAGAAAACTCCTAAAGGACAATGAGAAGCTTGCAGAGATATTCAATGTTGAGATAGAGATTGAGCAGCTAAGCGATGATGCTCTGGTGGCATATGGCAGACAGTATGCTGAACATGAAGAATATGCCATTGATGAGATGGGTATCCTTGCTCTTCATACACGTATCGATGAGATGCAGACCAGTGATCATATCGTTACCGTTGCGGATGTCAGGGAGCTTGTGGATGATGCTATATATCATGCAACCAGATTCTCGCCTAAACACGTGCTGGATATTATCCTTGGAAAGCGATACGATGAAGATGATATGATTATCCTTAAGGAAAGGGATTTCAATATATAGCAGGAGGTATTTGCGGTGGCAACTAAGAAAGCCGATAACAGGATTGTTATAACAGCCGATGATCAATATCTGTTTGGTCAGGGAACACATTATGAGATATACAAAAAGCTGGGTGCGCATCCTTCGTTGGAGAAAGGTAAGAAGGGCATAAACTTTGCTGTATGGGCCCCTAATGCCAAGGAGGTATTCGTTTTCGGTACCTTCAATAACTGGGACGAATGGTCTCATCCCATGAAGAGACTCGGCGAGGGAGGAATCTATTCCGTATTTGTTGAGGGCGCGACAGTAGGTGACCAGTACAAATATATAATTGTGACACATGATGGCAGACGTCTCTATAAGGCAGACCCCTATGCCAATCATGCACAGATGCGTCCTGAGACAGCTTCTATAGTTGCTGATATAAGTAAGCTTAAGTGGACTGATGCTGAATGGATGAAGGCAAGAGCCACTAAGGATATGAACGCAGAGCCGATGGCGATCTATGAATGTCATATTGGCTCATGGATGAAGCATCCAAACGGAGAGGATGCCTTCTATAATTACAGAGAGTTCGCAGACAGAATGGTTGAATATCTTAAGGAGATGAAGTATACCCATGTAGAACTTATGGGTATTGCCGAATATCCCTTTGACGGTTCCTGGGGATATCAGGTAACGGGCTATTATGCTCCGACTTCAAGATATGGTACTCCTGAAGACTTTGCATATATGGTTAATCTGTTCCATAAGAACGGAGTGGGAGTAATCCTTGACTGGGTACCGGCTCACTTCCCAAGAGATGCCCACGGACTTTCGGAATTCGATGGCACCTGTCTATATGAGCATCCTGACAAAAGACTGGGTGAGCATCCTGACTGGGGCACCAAGATATTCAATTATGGTAAGAATGAGGTTAAGAACTTCCTTATTGGTAATGCAATATTCTGGGCTAAGGAATTCCATATAGACGGACTCAGAGTGGATGCTGTTGCATCGATGCTTTATTTAGACTACGGCAGACAGGCAGGTCAGTGGTTGCCCAATAAGTACGGTGGCAATGAGAACCTGGATGCAATTGAGTTTTTCAGACATCTTAACAGTATTATTCATAAGGAGTGTCCCGGAATTCTTACAATTGCCGAGGAATCTACTGCATGGCCTAATATTACCGCAAAACCCGAGGATGGCGGTCTTGGCTTTGATTTCAAGTGGAATATGGGCTGGATGCACGACTTCTGTGAATATATGAAGTTAGATCCTCTATACAAGAAGTATAATCATCATGCGATGACCTTTGCTATGAGCTACAATAATTCAGAGAATTATATACTTCCTCTGTCACATGATGAAGTGGTTCACCTCAAGTGCTCTATGGTAGAGAAGATGCCCGGTTATAAGATTGATAAGTATGCTAATCTGAGAGCCGGCTATACCTTTATGTTCGGTCACTGTGGTAAGAAGTTATTGTTCCAGGGACAGGACTTCGCTCAGGAGCGAGAGTGGAGTGAGGCACGAGAGCTTGACTGGTTCCTGCTTGGTGAGGAGCTCAACCGCGGCATGCATGATTATATGAAGGAACTCCTTAATCTCTACAGGAAGAGCAGATGCCTGTGGGAGGTTGATAATGACTGGACCTGCTTTGAGTGGGTCAACTGTGATGATAATGAGAACAGTGTATACAGTTTTATCAGAAAGAGCGTAGACGGCAAGAAGAAGCTGTTGTTTATCTTCAACTTCACACCAATTAAGCGAGAGAATTATACAGTTGGTGTTCCGGGAAGAAAGAAGGCAAAGCTCATCCTCAATTCCGATGATAAGCGCTTCGCAGGCTTTGGCAATGAGATAGATGAGGTTGTAACACCTGTTAAGGACACCTGTGATTACAGACCTTATAAGCTGACACTTACATTACCACCCTTCAGCGCCCAGGTATATGAGATTTAACCAATCTTATTGTATTTGACTAAGGGTGAGAGTTAAGAACAGATACAAATTATCCGAAATAAAGAGTGAACGGTTTTCGTTCACTCTTTATTTTTATGTGCAACGGGTGGCTCTTGCTTAAAAGGATTAATTATGAGAATAGATGCAGACGTAAACAACGCAATCAGAGAATACGGCAGACAGGTAGAATTCAGTCGTAGCAACAAGACACAGGAAGGCAGTACGGTCGCAAGACTTAACCTGGGAAGCAGGAAATACATTGATGAACAATACGGTGTGGATACAGAGCGTAGGATGTCTGTCGATGATTTCTTAGGTGAGAATGCCTATATGGATACTAAGAGCCTGAAGGACAGAATGATTGTCATGACCAATACCATGTCCCCTGAGGACTTAGAGCATGCCTATAAGGACGGCTTTGACATATCGAGTATGACTGTAGAGGAATCGGTCACCATTCTTGACCATATCAAGGCAGTGATGGCCAAATCGGGCAGCGTAATTGCGGGTTATAATGACGATATTGACAGTTCAGTCCTTAAGGAGGTTACAGGTGATACCTTGTCAGATGAGGATATAGCCAGAGCACTTAAGGAAAGCGATCTTCCTGACAGTGAGGAGAATATCAAAGAGATCAAGGATGCGTATGACATCATTAAAGATATAGACAGCTTCTCTGATTCTTCCGTTAGCTTCATGATCCGCAATCGTTTAGCTCCCACAATAGAGAATATCTACATGGCAAGATATTCTGCAACTGAGGTTAATAAATCGGGAAGTGGTCAGTACTTCGCCACAGAGAAGGGCTATCTTGCGAAAAAAGGAAGTATTGAGGATATTGATAAACTAAACTTAGAGATTGAGAAGACTATAGCTGACTTCTATCCGGAAAGGGACTTCGTAAGTAAACAAGAGCTTTCAGAGGGAAGATGGCTTATAAGTAACGGTCTTACCCTTACAGAGGAAAACCTAAATCAGTACAGGTTAGTCAGTTCTCTTACTTTTCCCATAAGGGCGGATAAGATAATTAAGACATCTATCAATGCGATGCTTAGCGGTCTTGCGGCGGTTAAGGGCGACCTTACGATGGATGAGAGTATATATGAGAGAGCGGAAAAAAGGCTTGGTGAGATTGAGGGAAGGCTGAATACTGCCAAGGCTACACTTAAGCTGTCCCTTGACGCTTCAATCCGTGCCCAGAAACAGGATGAGGGCCGCATCAGTGACCTTATGGATGAAATCAGCCTGCTTGAGAAAGAGGAGCAGGAGCTAAGGAATCTGTTCCTAAGTAATGGTAGCGATGATGTTGATACAGTTAATATTAAGGCCGACCTCTACACAGAGACCAATGATTACCTGACCAGACTGCCCTTCCTTCCGGCGGCTACACTCGGCAGACTGAGTGTGGAGAGCAGTGAAATAACACTTAGGGGAATTGTTGATGAGGGTACTCTTCTTAAGCAGAAATATGACCTGTTAAGCAATACTTACGAGACGGTCAAAACCGAGGTCAGAAAGGACTTAGGCGACAGCATAGCCAAGGCCTTCAACAACGTTGATGACATTCTTAATGATATGAACCTGGACATCTCTGAAGAGAACAGAAGGGCTGTCAGGATTCTTGGATACAACAGTATGGTGATAACTAATGAGAATCTGCGCAATGTCAGAGAGGTTGACGCTCAGGTACAGAGTCTCATTAACAGGATGAAACCTGCCACAGTTCTTCAGATGATAAGAGAGGGTATCAATCCCCTCGATATGAATATAACTGAGGTTGTGGACAAGTTAGATGAGCTTGATATGGCTCCCGACAGACGAAATGAGAGCATGTCCCGCTTCCTGTATAAGCTTGATAAGAGTAAGGAAATAACTGAGAGTGAGAGAGAGTCATATGTCGGTATCTACAGGCTGGTAAATAACTTAAAGAGCGAGGACTACGCTGCACTCGGAAGAGTCCTTGAAGCGGGTGAGGAGCTTACACTACGCAATGTCCTTAAGGAAATCAGAAGTGAGAAGAGAAGCTATGATGTTAAGATAGACGACAGTTTCGGTCTGCTTGACAGTACGGTGGGCGATGTTAACAGTATTTCCGCCCAGATAGAGGCAGCCTTCGCGGGTGAGCACAGTGAGGAGAATGAGGAGCTTAACAGAGAGTACGAGAAGCAGGCAGCGGAGAATATGAAGGAAGCAGCAAGCGCAGACGAAGCGGTTTATGAGGCTCTTAAGGGCTTAAATGTTGCGGTAACTCCCGCCAATCTGTCTGCAATGAGTGAATATATGACGGCCCCGGGCTCATTTATAAGGAATCTGCTTAAGCTTACCGGGTCTTCCGATGAGATATCAGGAAGCAACTATGAGGAGGAACTGTTAAATAAGATTAACGACCTCTTTGAGAGCATGAACGATAAGGAGAGTACACAGAAGAGCTACGACGACCTCCTGGATACCATGACAGAAATAATGTCGAATGCAACTATTGACATGTCAGGAGATGGCAAAACGATAGATATTCGCACCATGACCCTCATGTATAAGCAGATAGCTCTGAACACTCAGGCTTCCATCAATGAGAACTACCACATTCCGGTCGTAATCGGTGACAGCATAACAGACATAAACCTTACCGTGATCAGTGACAGCGACAACCCCGGTGCGGATATTAAGATGGATATGGGACAAAGCGCTCTGATTGAGGCTCATATTACTCTAATAGATGGTAAGGTTAAGCTGACTCACAGGTCAGTTGACACCGAAAGTGGGGAATTCATAAAACGAATAGAGGGCGTTTTTGCTAAGAAATGCAGTGAAATGACCGATATAAATAGTGTAGATAGCAGTGTTAACAGTCTCTACAGGCTGGCTAAGGTCTACATTGAAGCAGTTATAGAAGAAGGTTAATTGGAGGATACCTTATGAGCATGAAGATTAATTACAATTCGTCAGCTATCATCGCGAACAATTCGCTTAAGATGAACGACAAGAAGCTGACAATTTCTCTGGAGAGACTGTCTTCCGGCTATAAGATTAACAGCGCGAAGGATAACGCTGCGGGACTTGCCATTTCCAGAAGAATGAATGCTCAGATTAAGGGATTGAAGGTCGCTTCTCAGGATGCCAAGGATGGTACATCTGTTATTGAGATTGCAGACGGAGCGTTGTCAGAGGTACATGACATATTACAGAGAATGAATGAACTGGCTGTCAAGGCAGCGAACGGAACACTTAACGACGAGGACAGAGAGGCCTGCCAGCAGGAGATTGATTCGCTTGCTGAGGAGATTGACAGAATCGGAGAGACCACGGAATACAATGGTCAGCAGCTGTTCACGGGTAAGTTTGATTACAAGGGATATACTACAGATAAGGGAATCAAGGTAGATTATTACTCGGATTATGTGGATACGGGTGTATATAAGCTTAGCCTGAACACTATAGAATTTGAACTGAATGCTGACGGTGATTATGAGGTTAAGAGCGTTGATGGCAATACGGCCTGTGAGATTAATATAACAAATCCAAACGGTAAAACAGAGACTCTTATGGTGAGCGGAGATCCCTACCATCTGACACTCAAGGGTGACAGTGGAGATGAGATTAAGCTTGATACGTCGGCAAAATATAATGATTATTTACAGTCGGGTGGCAATAAGACAGATCCCACGGTATCAATAAATATGGGTAAAGATCTTGAACTTGAACTTAAGGGATACGGCGCTATGACCATACAGGTTGGTGCCAATGAGGGTCAGGATATTGATATCAGATTCCCGAAGATGTCCTTAGAGACTCTCGGCTTCAAAAACCAGGATTCGGATTCGACCAAGGATATGAAGCTCTCTGTAGCAACAGAGACAGGTGCCAGGAAGTCGATTGAACTCATCTCCAAGGGTATAAGCTTTATCTCGGATATGAGGAGTAAGCTTGGTGCATATCAGAACAGACTTGAGCATACACAGAATAACCTTGCAACCAGTGAAGAGAATGTGACAAGTGCATATTCAAGAATTATGGATACAGACATGGCTGAAGAGATGACAGAGTATTCAAACCTTCAGGTTATCAACCAGGCTGCAACCGCAATTCTTGCACAGGCCAACGAGCGTCCTTCACAGATGCTTCAGCTGCTGCAGTAACAGATAAAGAAAATGGATAAGCTAAAGATTCAGGAATATACATTAAGAATTAGTCAGGCCAATCCCACGGAGCTTACAGTAATCCTCTATGAGATTACGCTTGAATACATAGGTGAAGCTATTCTATTAAGGGGTGAGGATGTATCACCCCTTAGAAGTGCGCTTGCCTGTGTAGAGGAGCTGCAGCACAATCTTCATATGGAATATGAGCTGGCACGTAACCTCAACAGGCTCTATATCTTCTGGAAACAACAGATAAGGAATGCTCTGACATCAGGCGATTATTCGGGAATCGAGACCGTGAAGAATGAGCTTACAAGACTTCACGATTCCTATAAAGCCATAGAGACAGAGGATAAAAGCAGACCTGTTATGGAGAATACCCAGAAGATATTCTCCGGCCTTACCTATGGTAAGAACAGTGCTTTGCTTGATAATATTTCCACGGAAGTCCATTCGCGGGGATATATGGTATAATAGCAGTAGGTTTGGAGGTAATATGGAACTTGCTACTATTGTAAAATCACAGAAGGAATACTTTAACAGAGGCAGTACACTCAGTAATGCAGCAAGAAAGCGTGCTTTGGAGAAATTGCTTGATTCAATTATGCTGAACGAGCAGGCCATATACACGGCACTTAACGCAGATCTGGGCAAGTCAAGGCAGGAAGCGGAAATGATGGAAGTAGGACCTGTTATTGCCTCTATTCGTTATGCCATTAAGAATCTGGATAAGTGGAATAAGACTAAGAAGGTGAAGACTCCATTATTTCTCTTCCCCGGTAAGAGTACGATTCATCGTGAGCCCTACGGCTGTGTGCTCATCATGTCACCCTGGAACTATCCGTTTTATCTGGCACTTCATCCACTGGTGTCAGCAATAGCTGCCGGCAACTGTGTGGTACTGAAGACCTCCAAGAAGAGTCCGGCCACTTCAGGGATTGTGGTTGACATAATAAATTCAACTTTTGAGAGAACATATGTATATGCCATTGACCAGGTACTTGGTTATGATGATATCGTAAAGCAGAAATATGATTATATCTTCTTTACCGGCAATGAGAGAGTGGGCAAGAGTGTTATGCGCTCCGCATCAGAGGAGCTGATCCCGGTAACCTTGGAGCTTGGAGGCAAGTCCCCCTGTATCGTTGATTCGACAGCCAATATACAGATTGCGGCACGTAAGATCATGTGGGGCAAGCTCTGTAATGCGGGACAGACCTGTGTTGCACCCGATTATGTAATTATCCATTCTTCCGTAAAGGAGGAATTCATCAAAGCCTGCAGACAATATGTAAGGGAACATATCGGAGATCCGTTTAATTGTGAGCAATATTGTAAGATAATATCTCTCCATCACTTCATGAGGATCATGAATCTGATCGATAGGGAGGAAGAGGTGATAGGCGGCAGAGGAGATGATAAGAGATTGATCATTGAACCGACCCTTCTGCCTCAGGCGACCTTTGATTCGCCATGCATGAAGAGCGAGATCTTCGGACCGGTGCTTCCTATAATCACCTTCGAGGATGCTGATGAGCTTCTGTGGGTACTTAAGGATAAGCCAAAACCATTGGCGCTCTATATATTCAGTAACAGCAGGGAGTTCGCGGACTTATTCATTAACAATCTCTCCTTTGGCGGCGGTTGTGTCAACGATGTAATTATGCATGTAAGTAATGAGGAGCTTCCTTTTGGAGGAATCGGAGCAAGCGGAATGGGAAGAGCAAACGGTAAGTACGGCTTTGACACCTTTACACATGAGAAGGGAATATATACGGTAGGAATTCATTCGGATATCGCATTGAGATATCCAACATACTAAAATAATAACCCGGTACTTATTACAGGTACCGGGTTATTATTATATACAGAAACAAATTATCATAAGAAACGATATCTTGGACTAACCGTATATGCTCTTAGTATCAGCATCAAGTACTGCATCTGCAGGGGGCTTGACTCTCTCATAGAATTTCATACTTTTCTCAATTACTGATGCTTTGCCGTTAACAATCTCAATTATGCTTACAGAGCAGTTATCAAGTCTGATGTCCCAGAAATCCTTAAGAGGAGTATCGAGAATCCGGTTTAGGATCGTTCTGTTCATGCAGCCATGTCCGACTATCATGACATTGTTGTAGTGTCCCTCAAGTGGAAGTATTTCATTATCAAAGAAATCAGAGGTTCTCTCATACATTTGAGAAAAGGTTTCTCCACCCTTGGCGGGAACATAATGCTCAGTATCGAATTCAAACTGCCATATCGGATTTATCGGTCCGTCCTTTCGTCTGGGAATGATAATCCCCTCACATTCACCGAAGTTGATCTCCTTAATCCTGTCATCGGTATGAATCTCAAGCTCTCTGTCACCCATTATTATCTCAGCAGTTTCAACAGCCCTTATTAGCGGAGAAGAATAAACATAGTCAAACTCCACATCTTTAAGTCCCTCGGCAGTGAGCCTTGCAAGCTCAATTCCGTAGTCATTGAGTCTAATGTCTGTCTGTCCCTGAAGCTTTCTTACAGAGTTCCAGTCTGTTTCACCGTGTCTGATCAGATATACTTTCAAATCAAATTTCCTTTTCAAAAATAAATAGTGTTTTGAGCGAAAAAAAAGCACCGACCCCATGGCTCAAGTCCACAAAACCGATACTTTAGTGCGCCTTCAGGGGCTCGAACCCTGGACACCCTGATTAAG
>SAMEA3663085__coassemble_514_pt1 | contig 14986 bp, 15 predicted proteins | sample SAMEA3663085__metabat2_high_PE_010 | metagenome-assembled genome bin SAMEA3663085 (sample SAMEA3663085) | pig gut metagenome | biome: pig gut; feature: pig-associated habitat; material: faeces | place: France | collected 2012
GATCGATGCAATCTCTACTGTATATTCTCCATCATTATCTGTGCTCTTAATGTTGAACTTTGCAGTATATGCATAACCCAACTTATCATAGAACATCAGGTTCATGATTTTACCGGATGTGGAAGTTAAGCTTGTATCATTCTTATCAAGAATACCTGTTACAGTTGCCTTGGTTGTTGCCTCAGGCTCATATGTCATATTCTCCGCAGACATAATACGGAGCGCTTTTACAGTGTCCTGCTTAATGTCACCTGTAGACTCATCAACGCCCCAGCCCATTACGTTGTATCCGTTAGAAGTCATGGCAAGGTTGCCGAGACCGTCAACGTAGAATGAACCGTCACGTGTGAAGAAATTATTGGAACCGTCTGATACAACAAAGAATGCATCTCCGGTAATTCTGATATCAAACGGATTGTTGGTTGTCTGTGAAGCGCCCTGAGAATCGATTGCCGTATTGATGGCACCGGTCTTAACACCAAGACCTATCTGGCGGGCATTGATACCTGCTGTTCCCGATGCGGCGTTGGCACCTGAAGCAGCCTGTGTTGTCTGATACATAAGCTCAGAGAATGTAACTGACTGAGACTTGTAGGCTACAGTGTTGACGTTGGCGATATTATTACCGATAACGTCCATCTTGGTCTGGTGGGTCTTAAGTCCTGCAACACCAGAATACATTGATCTCATCATAAGTCATGTCCTCCTAATTTTCGCCTGTGGCGAATCGAGGGCAGTGAATTCATCCCTTCCGTCATTCGGGGATGCAAGCCTCCTTTGAGGTCCGGCTATACAATCACTGCTCCATCAATGTTGGTAAATACCTGTTCATTACTGTTTGTGGAATCCATTGCTGTGATTACTGTGCTGTTTGGAACATTTACTATAAATGCCAGGTCGTCCATGATCATCAGCGATTCCCTAATTCCCTTCGTGTTAGCTTTTTCCAGGCCACTCTTCAATCTGTCCATCTGAGTATTATCAAGTGTTATTTCTCTGGTGGATAGCCTTGATATGGCATGCTTGCTAAACTTGAGTTCACTTCCCTGTGATTCTTCATTGATTCTGTTAAATATGTCTTTAAAAGAATCGACACCGGAAGTCTGAGTCTTAGGTTTGGAATCTGTAAAATACTGATCCTTTAACTGCTCAATTGAAAGGAATTGATTGTTGTTAATGTTCATTCTCTTCCCTCCGGTTATTTTACCTTATTCAGCCTCTAAACCTGTCTACTCGGCTGAGCCTTCATTATTATTATCGGCATTATTCTCATCTTCCTTAGTATCTTCTTCCTTGGAAACATGATTGTTATACCAACTTAAATATGCATCCGCAACAGCCTTCTCTTCATCAGTCAGGAACGACTTCTGATAAGAGTCCATATTGCCATATGCCTCGGCTAACTTCTTCACATCATCAGCATCTTCTTCTGAAATATCGCTTAGATCCGGAAGTTTATTGATATATGCCACAATAGAGTCTGCAAGCTTTACTGCCAGTGTATAATCTGCATCTGCAACCGTTACAAGATCATCGAAGTTATACAGTTTACCGCCTATCGACAGGTAAGTCTTATTGCCTGAATATGTAACATAATCAACAGTTCCCTCTACCTGCTTGGTCTCGCCTGTAGTCGCATCCGTCTCTTCAATGTAGACATACTGTCCAACCAGTCCCGACGCTCTCTGCATCTCCATGGTAGAACTCATATTCTGCATCTGCTCCAGTGTGGAGAAGCTTGCAAGCTGTGATATGTACTGTGTATTGTCTGTCGGCTGAAGCGGGTCCTGATACTGCATCTGAGTTACCAGAAGCTGTAGAAAAGCATCCTTATCAAGTGCGCCGCCCGACTCCTTCTTGGAAGCCTCAATCGCCTTGGTTATATCTGTATTGTCTCTGATGCCATTGTTAACAATCTGACCGTTAACAATATCCGCTGATACACCCATATTAACCTCCTTATGCCAGATAGTTGACTGTATTACCCTCTCTGGCCATCATATCTGCTGTCACTCTGTCTTCATCCCCGAGAGACTCAATATCATCCTCGCTCAGTCTGCTCAGATCGATACTTCTTGGTTTACTCTTGTTATTCTCTCCTTCGGGATTGCCTGAACCCTCGCCATTCTCGCTTAGATTTCTCTCAAATGCGTGACTGCCAACCGTTACTTCAACAGCTTCAACCTTGATACCCTGTTCCTCTAACTGATTCTTAAGAGTAAGTACCTGTGTCTCAAGTGCTGCTTTAACGCTTTCATTCTCTGTTGTAAAACTCGCTGTGATAACTCCGTCCTTAGCAGCCACCTGAACTCTGACATTACCTAAGCTTGCGGGATGTAATTCCATCTCCATCTGAGTCATGTCAGCCTTCATTGTAAGCTTAAGATTGGACATCACCTGTTCGTAGATATCCTGAGCACTTATTGTCCGACCGAAATCACTTGTGTTCTCATTAACCTTAGCCTCTGTAACTGCCTTCAGGTTATCAATCACTGTCTGAGCAAAGTTCAGAGTGTTATTATTACCGGAATCTCCGTCGCTCTTTGCTCTGCCCTGAGTATCATCTCCGGTATTATTCTTACCCTCAACTTCAATTACCGGAGTAGGGTTTGCTGCCGAATCAATTCGAGTCTCTGTTACAGTCTCCGATTCATTGTATGACCTGTTGGAATAATCTGTCGACATTCGCTCTCCTGCGAACCTGTCTATATCGGCCTTAAGCTCCTCTACCGTAGAACCGATTTCCCGTGCAAGACCATCCAGTGTCTCATTTACCTCACCGATCAGTTCCTTGACGTCCTCTGACAGATTCTCATCCATCATAATCTCCGATACATCCGAAAGATTATTTACGTCTGCAACGATCAACGGAATATTCTTCGTATCCAGCACATCCGTCACATCAAGATTGAGATTCTCGATACTCTCCTTTACTGCCTCAACCGGAACATTAAGTGTATCGGCTATAGACTGAACAACACTTGCAAGTGCCTCAAGCACGGCTTTCATTTCCTCTGCATCAGGTTCTTCTGTTGCTTCAATGTCTGCAGCCTTTGTCTCTTCAATCGCTTCGGTCTCGTCCTTAGCATCAACTTCCTTAGCCGCATCATCTGCTTTACCTGTCTTCTCCGTTTTGCCTACGGGCTTATCCGACTGGGTAGCTACTTCAGCTGCAGTTTTTTTAAGCTTATCGTCATTCCCGGAACCTAAGTCGGCATCATTCTTAGCTGTTCTCTCTTTAAGCACATCCATGAAGCCGCTGTCTTCCTGACTCTTCGCTGCATTCGATACCTTAGGCACTCCGGCAGAAATCTGACCAAAGCCCTGTACCATATTTGCCGTCATTCTTCTCCTCCTTTCCAATCATTGGTGAAATTTCATCTATGACTTTTATCGGAGAAAAAACGTGAATTCTTTAGTTATCCGGATCCATAATCTTAGTTAATTTTGCTGCAATCTCAGAATCCATAGCTCCGAGGATTTTGCCTCTGTCACCGGCCTCCATCTGATAGAGTATCTTGGCCGCAAGCTCCAAATCATCCGTCATTGATTCAAAAATGGCTGCCGCCTGAGCAGGCTTCATGCTCGAATATGCCTTGGCATAATCGATAATCTCCTGGCTCGTCTGCTGTTCTACTATCACCTGCTTATACAGGCTCTCCGCAAGCGCAGGATCCATGGACTGGTAATACTTCACATATTCATCCGCACCGGGACCATGGTCTGCATATACGACCTCGTTGTAGAATTCATTCTTAATTCTCTCAAATTCCACCTGCTTGTCTTCGAAGGTTCTGAGTCTGTCAACCTCCTCCGATAAGCTTGATATCGTCTCATCCTTGGCCGCCGAATCAGCCTGTGTATCGGCAAGCTCTTCCTGAAGGGCCCTTATTTCCTTAACCGCCTCCTTCAAAGAAGAATATCCGGTGGTATCAACATCATCTTCATCCGAAACATTGCTTGAGGTCCTGCTGTCAGGCAGTATCATATTGACAACGGGAATATCCTTTAAGAGTGGTGTCAGCACTCCCGAGCCAAAGCCTCCCACATCAAGTTTTACCATGGCGCAGATTATTGCCAGCCACACAATTACAATAATAATGGTCGTAAAGATTACAGGAAGGGTACTTCCATCATCCTCTGTTATTCTTGCCTCTTCTTCAGCCAGTTCTCTTGCTCTCTTCTTAGCTTCCTTGCGTCTGGCGCGGTCTTCGGCCTTAGCCTTCTTCTGATCATTCTTAAAGGCTTTCTTCTCTTCCTTTAATTTCTTCAGTTCTTCCTTGGTTTCTGCATCAGCCATTAATTATCTCCACTGCCGCTTCCGAACCTGTAGCTCACAAGCTCGTCCACTTCCTTGCTCTCCTCACTGTTAAGTTCATGCTTGAACTCCTCGAAAGCATTTTCCTTAAGCTTCTCCTGAGTCTTGCGCTCCTGCATCGCTACCTGGAGTTTACGTCTTGCCAGCTCCACCTTGTCTCTGGCAATACTGACTACCATCTCCTGAGCTTTAATCATATCCTTCATGACCTGCAGGGCTCTGCTGTTATCCTTAAGCTTTATTACATTAAGCTTCTCAAGCCTGAGTCTCTGTCCCTCAAGCTCATATTCTTCTCTTCTGCGTATCAGCCCCTCAAGTTTCTCCTCTTGTATCAGAAGTTCCTTGTTAGCCTCGGCAAAGGAAGCCTTGGCCTGATCCTCCATCTTTAGCTTTATATCCAGGATGTTCTGCATCCTGTAAATAAATTTAGCCATTATTCAAATATCGCTTTCATCAGCTCTACAGTCTCTTCGAAGGTAAACTTATCCTCCGTACTCTGCATGAGGAATTCGTTTACCGCATCTATCTTCTCTATTGCGTAATCTATATTCTTGTTGCTGCCCTTCTTATACGCACCTATGTTGATCAAATCCTCTGAATCCGAATAAGTAGCAAGGACATTCTTAAGCTTGCCGGCAACAGCCTTGTGCTCTTTGTCCACGATCTGACTCATACATCTTGATATACTCTGCAGTACATCTATTGCCGGATAATGATTCTTATGGGCAAGCTTTCTGTTGAGCATAATATGACCGTCAAGAATAGATCTTGCCGTATCAGTGATAGGTTCGTTGAAATCGTCACCATCAACCAAAACCGTGTATAATCCCGTAATGGAACCGATATCATTACAGCCGGCACGCTCTAAAAGCTTAGGCATCTCCGAATACACACTCGGCGGATATCCCCTGGATACAGGAGGTTCTCCGTTAGCTAAGCCAATCTCACGCTGTGCCATCGAGAATCTCGTCATGGAATCCATCATAAGAAGCACGTCCTTACCCTGATCCCTGAAATACTCCGCTATCGCGGTTGCTGTCTTGGCAGCCTTGTTTCTCTCAAGAGCCGGTCTGTCCGAGGTTGCCACAACCACGACCGACCTCTTCATTCCCTCGGGTCCTAAGTCCCTCTCTATGAATTCCTTAACCTCTCTGCCTCGTTCTCCAATAAGGGCGATTACATTGATATCAGCTATTGTATTTCTGGCAAACATGCCCATCAGTGTGGATTTGCCTACGCCGGAGCCTGCAAAAATTCCGATACGCTGTCCCTTACCTATTGTCATAAGTCCGTCGACAGCCTTGACTCCAAGAGTCAGAACATCCGAGATGATCTTTCTGCTCATGGGGTCCGGAGGTGCGCACTCCACAGAGTACGGTTCTCCGTCTGTAATAGCGTCTCCATCCGTAGGTCTGCCCAGTCCGTCAAGTATTCTTCCAAGAAGAGAATCCGACACCTTAACCGTAAGCTTGCTTCCGGTGTTTACCACTGTAGAGCCTATCCCTATACCCTCCGTTTTATCATAGGGCATCAGCTGTATCTTACCCTCCTTGAAGCCGACAACCTCAGCCATAATCGGGTTCAAATCCTTGTCCTCCGGATATATGTAGCATACATCTCCAAGAGTTGAATCCGGTCCGGCAGACTCAATGGTAAGACCCACAACATTGACAATCTTGCCCTTCTTGACATACAGGGGCTCATCAACCGCATTATAATATTTGTCAAACCTGATTCCCGGTGTCACCTGATGTCCTCCCGTTATGGAGTATATGACAGAAGCTCAAGCTTACTCTTAAGCATTCCAAGCTGTGTACCCAGTCCGCAGTCATATATTCCGCCCGGTGTCTCTATCATGCAGTCACCGGACTTCATGGTAATATCCTCAATGATATCTATATTGGCATCCTCAGGCATAGTCGATGTCCTGAGTTCATCTCTGTGTTCAACAACATATTCATGGTCTTCCGGAGACACATGAATAAGATAATTCTTACAACTCTCTACAGAAAGCATCGCATTATGAATCAATTCAGTCACAAGCTTCTTCTCTTCCTTGAGTCTGACATTGAAGGCTCTCTCATACACATCCGTAATGATATTCACGAACTGCGGCTCTATAGCCTCAATCATCTCTTCGCGTTCCCTGGTAAGTCCTTCACGTTCAGCCTCAATAGCTGCTTTTGCAGCCTCGTTTTCCTCAAAAGCGCGCTTTAGTCCCTCTTCATATCCCATATTACGGCCTTCCTCGACAGCCTGAGACTTAAGAGAGTCAAGTTCATTCATTGCTTCTTCCCTCATGGCATTTATTTCCTGCTCTGCTTCTGCCATTCTCTCCGCAACAAGTGCATCCACATCAACTGCAGGTTCCTCAATGGGGGCAGCCTTAATAACGTTCGAAACAGGATTTCCTTCCTCATCGGTTTCCGTCTCATAATCACCCGTAAGGGCATCCAGAACAGAAGCATCCAGGCCATCCGAGAACTCACCTTCATCCATCTTGAATTCCTCGAATTCAGTCTTGGCAACCACGGGTAGGATCTGTTCCAGTCTTCGCAATTTTTCCTCTATTATGCTGTTAGTATCAACAATATGAGTGCCCTCTTCAGGGGTAAGTCTGTAACCCTTGACCAGATTGCTCCCACCGAAATCCAACTTAGACAATGATTTCGTCGCCTCCGCCTCTTGAAATAATGATTTCGCCGGAATCCTCCAGCTTTCTTATGAGGTTAACAATCTTCTGCTGAGCCTCTTCAACATCCTTCATACGAACAGGACCCATGAATTCCATATCTTCCTTAATCATTGCAGCCAGACGCTTAGACAGGTTATTGAAGATTGCATTCTGTACCTGCTCATTGCTGCCCTTAAGCGCAAGTGCAAGGTCGGAATTCTCAACATCTCTGAGCACTCTCTGAATTGCCTTATCATCAAGCAGCAGGATATCCTCGAAGACGAACATCTTCTTGCGAATCTCGTCTGCAAGCTCCGGCTCTTCGATTTCGAGAGTCTCCATGATGTGCTTCTCTGTTCCTCTGTCGACGGAATTGAGGATTTCCACTACCTGGTCTACGCCACCGACAATGGTGTAATCCTGATTGACAAGGCTTGCAAGCTTACTCTCAAGGATCTTCTCAACCTCCTTGATAACATCCGGAGAAGTTCTGTCCATAAGGGCCACACGCTTGGCAACTTCTGCCTGACGCTCCTGGGGGAGACCCGAAATAATCTGAGATGCCTGACTTGCAGACATATAAGACAGAATAAGCGCGATCGTCTGAGGGTGCTCATCCTGAATGAAATTGAGCAGCTGGCTGGGCTCAGTCTTACGCACGAACTCAAAGGGCTTAACCTGTAGAGATGACGTGAGCTTGCCTATTACCTGAAGGGCTGCCTCTGAGCCGAGGGCCTTCTCAAGCAATTCCTTGGCATATCCGATACCACCCTCCGCAATATACTGCTGCGCAAGGCATATCTGATAGAACTCATCAACCACACTGTCCTTAACCTGCGGCGTAATGCTTCTGGTATTGGCAATCTCTAAGGTGAGCTCTTCTATTTCATCTTCCTTGAGGTGCTTGAATATCGTTGCCGATTTCTCAGGACCAAGGGCAATAAGCAGTATTGCCGATTTCTGAAGTCCCGATAATTTATCATCTGAATTGGATGTTCTAGCCATGTTCTACTCCCAATCCTCATTGAGCCAGTTGCGAAGGAGGGCTGCTGCCGACTCCGGATTCTCATCAACAAACTTCTCAATAAGCTTTCTTGTCTCTGACTTGGTCTCAAGTTCAATATCATCGAGTTGTTGCTCAGGTGTAGACTGAAGCAATGTCTCAACAGACAGTTCTTCCTCTACCTCCTCTGTCTTCTCACCTCTCATGCCTCTGAGTACAACGAAGGCAAGAAGTCCGAGAATAACAATAATAAGCAGAATCTGCAGTATATCAGTAAATGAAATGGCCGCAGGCTCCTTGTCAATAAAGAGCGGCTCCTCATATGAAATAAAGCTAATGTTCTCAACCGCAATACCACTGGCCTTGGATACAAGATTAATCAGGTCTTCATCCGTATCAACCTTCACCCTCTCGGCATTGGCTAACTTGTATTCTTCCCACGAGATTCCGTCAAGCAGTCCCTGAGTCTTGGCATCCTCTTCTTTGAGCGCCTTGTACCTGATGGCTGCGACCGAGAGTGACGAACCGCTGTAATTGATTAATCCTGCGGGAATCGACTTCTCCCTTATCGTCTCATCAGGAAGATAGTCTCTGTTTTCCTCAGTCTCAGTGGAGGTTGAATTAGATGTATCCTCCATTACGTAGGTAGTGCCGTCTTCACCGTTTGAAGTGGTTCCGGGTACTCCGCCCGTGCCCGAACTTCCCTCTGCATTATAGGTATCCTCATGTGAAAGCATACCTTCTGTACGACCGTCCGGTGCAGAGTATCCATGGAAGGTCTCACTGGTCGTCGAGAAATCAAGATCAAGATTTGTCGACACTTCTATAATGTCATATTCGTTGGTTCCGAGAAGAACCTTCTTAACCTCTGCCTGAAGCAGGTTCTCTGTCTGCTGCTTCACACTCATCTGTGAGGAAGCACTTCCCGTGATTGAGAATTCCTCATCACCTGAGAACAGCAGATTGCCCTCATTATCAATAATGGTAATCTGGCTGATATCCTTATTACCAAGACCTGTCTTAACGAATCTCGCAATCGTAGCCGCATTATCCTGGGTAAATTCGCCCTCCGGGGTTATCATAACGGCCGCCGAACTGTCTTCGCTCTTGGATAACAGTGTGCCGTCGTTCTCCGGAATATTGAGCTGGACCGTTGCAGCCTTGATATTGGCCATACCCTCGAGATCAGACTCAATCTTTTTCTCCATATATACCTTATATTCTCTGACCTTGTCAGACTCAGTCTTGGAGAAGCCCCCGTTTGATACATTCTCGATTCCGTATCCGTCTGCAGGAATATCATTGGCACCAAGCAGAATTGTGGCCCTTGATTTGTCCTGCTTAAGGACTTTGATCTGGAAGCCGTCATCACTCACCTGATATGTGATTCCGTCGCCCTCAAGAAGTGATGTAATGGTTGCCGTCTCCTTGGTCGTCTCAGTAATGACCAGAGTCTCATATACCGGCTTGGTCAGAACAGTTGCAAGCACAGCAAAAGCCACTATCACACCTGCTACCGCAGATACGATAATGGTCTTCTGTTTGGGCGAAAACTTATTCCACCATTCCAATAATTTCTTAGGTATTTCTTTTAATTTGTCTACCATCCCCGGTACTCCTAACTATTACCCGGTACTCCAAACCGTTATAGATTAATATTCATTATCTCCTTGTAAGCCTCTAAGAGCTTATCTCTTACCGCAACCGTATACTGGAGCGCAGTAGAAGCCTTCTGAAGCGCTATGGTAAGGTCGTGGGTATTATCAGTCAATCCCATCGAGAACTTAAGTTCCTCATTCTCTGCTTCGGACAGATATGAATTGGTCTCATATATATTATTAACGGCAGCATTGAACACGTTTGAGAAGGAATCCGTTCCTGTCTCCTCAGCTCTTTGTAAATTGCTGTTTCTTACTGCTTCCTCAATAATCGGACTTGAAATATTGCGTAGACTTGCTATATCTAATGCCATTAGTTTGTCACCTCAGTTAATCAAAATCAGCTTCCCATTGTAAGTCCCTGGCTTGCTATCTGCTTGCTGGCATTGAATGCCGTGGCATTGGCCTCATAGCTTCTGCTGGCATCAATCAGATCCGTCATCTCCTGAATAATATTGACATTGGGATAGGTTACATATCCGTTCTCGTCAGCGTCGGGATGATCCGGATCGTAAACCATGTTACCCTCGCTGGGATCCTCGTAAGTACCGCTCACCTTGACTCCGTTTGACCTGAACCTGTCAGTCTCCCTGCCGAATACTGTTGAAAAACTCGGGGACTTGCCGTTCTTCTCCTCGAAGGTTACGACCTTGCGCTTATACGGGGTACCGTCCTCAGTCCTGGTGGTGTTGGCATTGGCTACATTCTGAGCGATAACATCCATTCTGTATCTCTGGGCAGTAAGTCCTGATGCATTAATATTAAATGAATCAAATAATCCCATACACTACCTCCTCTACTTCATTACTGACTGAAGATTCTTGAACTCATTGGTTAAACTGCTCATAATTCCCTGATACTTGAGCTGATTGGCTGCAAGCTTAATCTGCTCCTGTTCGGGATCTACATTGTTCTCATCCAGTCTGTAGGAGTAATTGCCGTAATCGGTATACTGCTTGGCCTCCAGACTTCTGCTCCTAAGATTGCTCACCTTGCTGTCTACGGAGGTATACTTGCTGTTCCTCATAGCCTTCTTAAGCTGGCCCTCGAAGTCGACATCCTGTCTCTTGTATCCCGGCGTATCCTGATTGGCAATATTATTGGCAATCAGTTCATTACGCATTGCGGCTGCATCGGCTGCTTTATCCAGTACATTGATATAATCATATGCATTTGAGCTAATCATATTCTCCTCCTTCAATTAGGAATGGAAACACTATCCTACAATTACACCCTATTCCATTATAAATAATTACAACAAAAAAACAAGAGTATTGACCACATTATCTAGTATTTTTTCACAAAGAACTGCACAATATAGTGTGATTACAGCCCTTGTTTTCTTGACTGTAACAGTCATATGCAAAAAACGGACTTATTGCAGGCAATAAATCCGTTTAAAACACCAATCCGTTTATTCATTTTTCTCTGTTCACACCGGTCATTATAGATAATCACAACCGTCAGTGATCAGGCAAAGCGCAATCAATGGCTCAGTGAAGTACCCTTTTTAAGCTTCTCTATCTCATCAAATACAACTTCGTTTAATACCTTAATATATGTTCCCTTCATGCCGGAGCTTCTGGACTCGATCACTCCCGCACTCTCAAGCTTACGCAAGGCGTTGACGATTACACTCCTTGTAATGCCTACCCTGTCTGCTATCTTGCTCGCAACAAGGATACCTTCCATTCCGTTCAATTCATCGAAGATATGAACCACAGCCTCCATCTCAGAGAATGAAAGTGTTGATATTGCGGACTTTACAACCGCTATCTTCCTTGACTCCTCAGCGTTCTCTTCATTCACGGCCCTCAGCATCTCAAGACCGACCACCGTAGTGCCGTATTCACACAGAATGATATCATCTATATCATAGGCCTCTCCGTCCTTATATACGAACAGGGTCCCCAGTCTCTCTCCAGCAATGTCAATCGGAGCAATAATCGCAGTATACTTCCTGATATCATCTCCCTCGAAACCCAGTGTCTCAAGATTGACATTCTCCTTGGTAGACAATACGGACAGCATTCTCTCATTCAAAAGATTGTCGATGAAGCCGCCTACCTTGTCCTTGATAAGCTCATGAATGGGTTCAACCTTACTGTCATGGTCTATTCCAAGCACCTTGCCCTTCTTGCTGATAACAAGAACATTGCTTTCAAGAATATCCTGCATCACATCACAGATATCATTAAAAACCACCTTACTCGAATTATTGTTATGCAACAATTTGCCTATCTTGCGCGTCTTATCAAGTAACTGCACACTGCTCATGGTAAACCTCCTTAACATGGAGATATTTTAGCACATTTATCAGACAATTTCAACAAAACGCATTATTTTTAGTAATAATTCGGGTAAAAAGTCAGTAAATATTTACAAAAGGAACAATCAGTTATCGCTTTTTCCGGCGTCCTCGCTATAAGCACACTCGTCATTCATGCAGACTCTCTTGCCACCCTTAAGCAGCATCGGCTGTCCGCACTTGGGGCAGTTGCTTCCCGACGGTCTCTGCCATACCATGAAATCGCACTCGGGATTGTCTATACATCCATAATATCGTCTTCCCTTACGGGTTGCTTTAATTACAATATCCTTGCCGCACTTTGGACATGCCACACCAATCTTCTCAAAATAAGGCTTGGTGTGTCTGCACTCCGGGAAACCGGAGCAGGCCTGGAATCTTCCGTGAGGACCGTATTTGATATACATCGGTCTGCCGCATTCCTCACACAACTCTCCCGACTGCTCATCCCTTATCTCAATCTTCTCGATCTGTGACTCAGCCTTATCTACAGCGGCCTTGAGGTCGGGATAGAAGTTCTCGATTATGGTCTTCCACTTAACATTGCCCTCCTCAACGCCGTCAAGCAGCGTCTCCATAGTGGCAGTGAAATCAACGTCCACAATCTGAGGGAAGGCCTCCTTCATAATGTTGTTTACAATCTCGCCTATTTCGGTAACGAAGATGTTCTTGCCTTCTTTAACAATATATCTTCTGCCCAGAATTGTGGTAATGGTTGTTGCATAGGTTGAAGGTCTGCCGATGCCAAGCTCCTCCATGGCATGAACGAGGCTCGCCTCCGTAAAGTGTGGAAGCGGCTGGGTGAAATGCTCGGTAGGGCTGATATCACTAAGCACAACCTCACTCTTCTCATCTAAATCAAAGAGCAGAGAATTGTTGCCGTCCTTCTCCTCGTCGGCATCCACATATACATTCATAAAGCCCTCAAACTTAAGCGCGCTTGAGCCGGCCGTAAACTTATGTGTTCCGCATGAAAGTTTGACATTGACGGTATCATAAATTGCTGCTGCCATACGGCTTGCAACGAATCTCTTCCAGATTAACTGATAAAGCCTGAACTGTTCCCTTGTCAGGTCATCCTTAACCATCTGAGGTGTTCTGTTTACATCCGTAGGTCTGATAGCTTCATGCGCATCCTGAATCTTCTTATTACTCTTCGGAAGTGTATCCTTAGCCGCAACATAGTTCTCACCATACTGCGATGCGATAAATTCCGTAACCATTCTCTCCGCTTCGTCGGATATTCTGGTACTGTCGGTACGAAGGTAGGTGATGAGACCAACCGTACCCTGGCCCTTAATCTCCACACCTTCATACAGCTGCTGCGCTACGCGCATGGTCTTCTGTGTGGAAAAATTGAGAGACTTACTTGCTTCCTGTTGGAGTGTAGATGTTGTAAAAGGAAGAGGCATCTTCCTGGTCCTGCTGCCATGCTTAAGCTCATCGATAACCATACCCTTACCGCTAAGCTCCTTCATAATGGCATCAACCTTTTCCCTGCTGTCAAGCTCGTGCTCGTCCTCTGTGGCATACTTGGCATGAATTGTCTTCTTGCTGTTTTTGGTATTAAGTGTCGCATCAATGGTCCAGTATTCCGTAGGAATGAAATCTGCGATCTCCTGTTCTCTGTCACATACGATTCTTAGAGCCACGGACTGCACTCTTCCCGCAGAAAGTCCTCTCTTAACCTTGGCCCAAAGCACCGGCGAAATCTCATAACCGACCACTCTGTCAAGTACACGTCTTGCCTGCTGAGCATCAACCAGATTCATGTCGATGTCACGTGCGTTCTTCAGGCTCTCCTTAACAGCATTCCTGGTAATCTCGTTGAAGGTGATTCTGTATACCTTCTTGCCCTCAAGCTTAAGTGCCGCGATGAGATGCCAGCTTATAGCCTCTCCCTCGCGGTCAGGGTCAGTCGCCAGATATATCTTCTCTGCCTTCTTTACTTCCTTCCTTAAGGCCGCAAGAATGTCGCCCTTTCCTCTTATTGTTATATAATGTGGTTCAAAATCGCCCTCCACGTCTACTCCGAGACTTGACTTGGGAAGATCTCTTACATGACCCTGGCTGGCCATAACCTTATAATTGCTTCCGAGGAACTTGCCAACCGTCTTCACCTTGGTTGGAGACTCCACGATAACTAGATACTTTGCCATAGTTTTCCCCTATTACTTGTGTTTTCAACATCTTCTGATGTCACGTGCACAACTATACAACAAGATTTTTGGCTTTGCAAGAAAAAATTTTGACGAGTTTCTTCTATTATTATAAAAAACAGGTTGACGAAACGAAAAATATGACATAGAATAATGTTTGCGTGTGTGGCAATACTGTCCGTGTCCGGAGTTGTAGCACACTTAAACCTGATCGAGGAGGTGAGCAACTTGGCTAATATTAAATCAGCAAAGAAGAGAATCTTAGTTGCAGCAAGCAATGCAGAGCGTAACAAGGCTATTAAGTCCGGTGTTAAGACTGCTATCAAGAAGGTATATGCTGCTATCGAAGCTAACGATAAGGAAGCTGCTAAGAAGGCATTAGTCGAGGCTACAGCTACAATAGACAAGGCTACTTCTAAGGGAGTATATCACAAGAATACTTCTTCAAGAAAGGTATCTCGTCTCAGCAAGGCTGTTAACCAGATGGCTTAATAAAAAATATGTTTTCATTTCCCCTTATGACCGTCATCATAAGGGGATTTTTTTGTTCAAAAATATAATTCACAGTGAATAATTCATTCCATCAATACAATTGATCTTCTTATTTATAGTCATTGTTGTCAGGTGTTGCATAACCTCGGAGAGACTCATGTTACTTACGCTGCTCACCTTAAAGAAGATTTCGCTCACTGACTGCGGAAGATAATCAAGACAGTTTCTAATCAGTAATTCATCGGGACTTAAGGAGGCACAGAGCAGTTCTTCTTTAGAGAGTGAATTGCGGATAGCATTACAAACAGAAGTATCATTAATTCCGTATTCGGAATTCTCAAGAAATTCTTCAACAAAGAGCTCCGGTCTAAGCA
>SAMEA3663085__coassemble_582_pt1 | contig 13173 bp, 6 predicted proteins | sample SAMEA3663085__metabat2_high_PE_010 | metagenome-assembled genome bin SAMEA3663085 (sample SAMEA3663085) | pig gut metagenome | biome: pig gut; feature: pig-associated habitat; material: faeces | place: France | collected 2012
TGCTTTTGACATAAGCGAAGGACTGGCAAGAGCAGCGTGCGCCGGTGAAATCAATGGAAAGGTGGTGGATCTTCGAACTACCATCACCGAGGATTGTACCCTGAATATTTTGACAGGAAAGGATCCGGAGGGCTTAAGGGTAGTGAGACATACCTGCTCCCATGTACTTGCAGAAGCAGTTAAGAGGCTGTATCCGGAAGCGAAGCTTGCTATCGGTCCTGCAATAGATGAAGGCTTCTATTATGACTTTGAGGTTGAGCATGCCTTCTCGAGAGAAGAACTTGATAACATAGAAGCAGAGATGAAGAAGATAATTAAAGAGGGCAATAAGCTTGAGAAGTTTGAACTTCCAAGAGTCGAAGCCATTAAGTTTATGGAAGACAGGAATGAGCCCTATAAAGTAGAGCTTATAAAAGACCTTCCGGAGGATGCTGTTATCAGCTTCTATTCACAGGGAGAAGGCTTCACGGATCTGTGTGCAGGTCCTCACCTTATGAGTACCAAGCCTATTAAGGCATTTAAGCTTACCAGCAGTTCAATGGCCTACTGGAGAGGTGATTCAGGCAAGGCGAGACTTCAGAGAATATATGGTTCTGCCTTTGTTAACAAGGAAGACCTTCAGGCATACCTTGCTCATCTTGAAGATATTAAGATGAGAGACCACAACAGACTGGGTAGAGAGATGAAGCTGTTCACAACAGTAGATGTTATCGGTCAGGGTCTGCCGCTGTTCACTCCCAAGGGAACCAAGATGATCCAGAAACTCCAGAGATGGATTGAGGATCTTGAGGATAATGAGTGGGGATATGTACGTACTCGTACTCCACTGATGGCTAAGTCGGATCTCTACAAGATATCAGGTCACTGGGATCACTATATGGACGGAATGTTCATCCTGAATAAGGAGGAAGAGGGCAAAGAAACTATGGCTCTCCGTCCGATGACCTGTCCGTTCCAGTATTATGTATATATGAATGAGCAGCATTCATACAGAGACCTTCCATACAGAATGGCAGAGACCTCCACACTGTTTAGAAATGAGGATTCGGGTGAGATGCATGGACTTACAAGAGTCCGTCAGTTCACAATAACAGAGGCTCATATAATCCTTCGTCCGGATCAGGCAGAGGAAGAACTTACCAGATGTACCGAGCTGTGCAATTATGTTATGACCACTCTCGGTCTTGAGGGTGATGTTACTTATCGTCTGAGTAAGTGGGATCCAAACAATACAGATAAGTATCTGGGTGATGAGGAGTATTGGAACAACACTCAGCAGTACCTCCGCGATGTAATGATTAAAAATAATATCAGCTTTACAGAGGCTGAGGGTGAGGCAGCCTTCTACGGACCAAAGATCGATATTCAGGCTAAAAATGTATATGGTAAGGAAGACACCATGGTTACAATTCAGCTTGACTGCGCTTCAGCAGAAAAATTCGGTATGTATTATATCGATGAGAACGGAGAGAAGAAGCTCCCCTGGATTATTCACAGAACAAGTATGGGTTGCTATGAGCGTACACTGGCATGGCTTATTGAGCATTATGCAGGCAAGTTCCCTACCTGGATGTGTGCTGAGCAGGTAAGAGTACTTCCTATCTCAGAGAAGTATTCTGAATATGCTGAAGAGGTTAGGAAGGAGCTTAGGGCTGCAGGAATAGATGTAACTGTAGATAACAGGTCTGAGAAAATAGGATACAAGATTAGGGAAGCCAGAATGGATAAGCTTCCATATATGCTTGTAGTCGGTGAGCAGGAGCAGGCAGATAAGCTTGTATCTGTACGAAGCAGATTCGAAGGTAATGAGGGGCAGAAGCCGCTTACTCAGTTTATTGCAGACATCAAGGAAGAGATTGATTCCAAGGCTATCAGAACCGAGCTTCCGGAGGAAGAAAAGAAGAGATAAAATTTTTTGAAAAAGTAGTTGACACATAATGCATACTTGTATACAATAATACTCGTACAAAGCAAGAGCGCTTTGAAGATAAGAAATTATCTTCAAGGCGCTTTTTTCTTTTTGAAAAGCGATATGCAAGGAGGATGGTAGTTATGGAAAAGAAGATTCCTGAACTCTATGGTAGCCTGGTATTCAATGACAAGGTTATGAGAGAGAAATTACCTAAGGACATCTACAAGGCTCTTAGGAAGACAATTAACAACAATACTCATCTGGAGCTGGATGTAGCCAATGCGGTTGCGGTAGCTATGAAGGAATGGGCAGTAGATAATGGTGCAACACATTTTACTCACTGGTTCCAGCCAATGACAGGATGTACAGCAGAGAAGCATGACAGCTTCATTACACCGGTAGATGGTGGTGAGGTTATCATGGACTTCTCAGGCAAGGAGCTTATCAAGGGCGAGCCGGATGCATCAAGCTTCCCTTCAGGAGGATTGAGAGCCACCTTCGAGGCAAGAGGATATACAGCATGGGATCCCACATCACCTGCTTTCATTAAGGATGGTACCTTATATATTCCGACGGCCTTCTGTTCATACACAGGAGAGGCACTCGATAAGAAGACTCCGCTTCTTCGTTCCATGGATGCATTAAGCAAGGAAGCAACCAAGGTCCTTAACCTTCTTGGACAGAGTGATGTAACATCTGTTAAGACTACGGTCGGACCTGAGCAGGAGTATTTCCTTATTGACAAGAAGGATTACGCCAAGAGAAAGGACCTTATCTTTACAGGAAGAACACTTCTTGGTGCAGCTGCTCCCAAAGGACAGGAGATGGAGGATCATTATTTCGGAGTATTGAGACCAAGGGTTGCGGCATATATGCATGACCTGGATGAGGAGCTCTGGAAGCTTGGTATTCCCGCTAAGACCAAGCATAACGAGGTTGCCCCCTCACAGCATGAGCTGGCACCCGTATTCGATACCACCAACGTGGCGGTAGACCATAACCAGTTAACAATGGAGGTTATGAAGAAGGTGGCTGAGAAGCACGGCTTTGTATGTCTGCTTCATGAGAAGCCTTTTGAAGGTATCAATGGTTCGGGTAAGCATAATAACTGGTCAATGACAACCAACACAGGCATGAACCTTCTTGATCCCGGCAAGACACCGGCAGAAAATATTCAGTTCCTGGTATTCCTTGCAGCAGTAATAAAAGCTGTGGATGAATATGCGGATCTTATGAGATTGTCAGTTGCTTCAGCGGGCAACGATCACAGACTTGGTGCTAATGAGGCACCTCCGGCCATTATCTCGATGTTCTTAGGTGATGAGCTTTCTCAAGTAGTTGAGTCTATTGAGAATGACACACTGTTCAAGAAGTCAGAGAGAGAGGCTATGGATATCGGTGCTACGGTTCTTCCTCATTTCTTCAAGGATACTACAGACAGAAACCGTACTTCGCCTTTTGCCTTTACCGGTAACAAGTTCGAGTTCAGATCTCTCGGTTCTTCACTTTCTGTTGCAGGACCTAATGTGATCCTTAACACAGCCGTAGCCGAGTCATTAAGCCAGTTCTATGATGAACTTAAGGATTCCAAGGACCTTGATTCTGATGTTAAGGCTCTTGTTAAGAAGACAATAGTAGAGCATAAGAGAATCATCTTTAATGGTGATGGATATACAGATGAATGGGTAGCTGAGGCAGAGAAGAGAGGCTTATATAACTATAAGACAACTCCTGATGTACTTCCTGTATTCATTGAGCCTAAGAATGTGGCATTGTTCACAAAGCACGGAATCTTCACAGAGAGTGAGATTGATTCTCGTTATGAGATTCTCCTTGAGAACTATGTGAAGACACTCCACATCGAGGCCAAGACTCTTATAGATATGCTTTATCATGAGTTCTTACCCGGAACACTTAAATATTCAGATACACTCGCACAGTCAATCATCCTTAAGAAGCAGGCTGTTGAGGGAATCTGCGTTAAGGCTCTGGAGGATTCGCTAAAAACTATCAGTGCAAACTACAGCAAGCTTTATGACCTTGGAGAGAAGCTTAAGGCTGATGTACTGACAGCTGAAGGAATTGAGGATTATCTTAAGGCTGCTATCTACTATAAGGATACGATCATTGCGGATATGTCCTCTATCAGGGAGGTTGCAGATGCTACAGAGGTGCTTATGCCTTCGGATGCACTGCCGTATCCGAGCTACGCTGATATGTTGTTCTACGTATAAAATATCCGGCCGCCCTTAGAGGAGTGGGGTGGCCGATATTATAACCTGTTAAGTCAGGAAATGAGGAGGAAAAAATTATGACAGATGAGATTATGAGTGCCGTTAGCGGACAGGTATTTGGAGTCTGGTTCTTAATCGGAGCTGCTCTTGTATTCTGGATGCAGGCCGGCTTTGCAATGTGTGAGGCAGGCTTTACCAGAGCAAAGAATACAGGAAATATCCTGATGAAGAATCTCATGGATTTCTGTATTGGTACAGTTGTATTTATTCTTGTAGGCTTTGGCTTACTTCTTGGTGAGGATATTGCAGGCTTCATAGGAAGACCCGGGTTTGATATCTTCACAGATTATGCTAACTTTGATTTTTCTAACTTTGTATTCAACCTGGTATTCTGTGCTACAACAGCAACTATCGTATCAGGATCTATGGCTGAGAGAACCAAGTTCTTATCATACTGTGTATATTCAGCAGTTATTTCAGCTATCGTATATCCGATCGAAGCACACTGGACCTGGGGTGGTGGCTGGCTGAGCCAGCTTGGCTTCCATGATTTCGCAGGTAGTAACTGTATCCACATGGTTGGTGGTATTGCAGCATTGGTTGGTGCTTCAATTCTGGGAGCAAGAATAGGTAAGTTTATAAAAGATAAGGACGGTAAGGTTGTTAAGGTTAACGCCTTCCCGGGACATAACCTTCCTATTGCCTGCCTAGGAGTATTCATACTCTGGCTTGGTTGGTACGGATTCAACGGTGCGGCATGTACAGACTTAAGTCAGCTCGGTTCGGTATTCCTTACAACAACCGTATCTCCCGCACTTGCTACGGTAGCATGTATGGTATTCACATGGCTTAAGTATGGTAAGCCGGATGTATCAATGTGTCTCAACGCATCACTCGCAGGTCTTGTGGCTATTACAGCAGGCTGTGATGTTACAGACGCGCTTGGTGCTTCAATAATCGGTATCGTAGCAGGCCTTCTGGTTTGCTTCGGTGTATGGTTCCTTGATTATGTATTACGTGTGGATGACCCTGTAGGTGCTGTTGCAGTTCACTGCTTAAACGGTATCTGGGGAACACTTGCCGTAGGTTTATTCGCTACTAATTCAGCTCCTGCATACTCTCTTGCGGATTCTACGGGAGCAGAGCTTACCGGTCTCTTCTATGGTGGTGGATTCAAGCTTCTGGGTATTCAGGCTATTGGCGTTATTTCAACAGCTGCATGGACAGCAGTTACAATGACAATTGCCTTCCTTATTATTAAAGCTGTCTTCGGACTGCGTGTATCTGAGGAGGAAGAGATCGTTGGTCTTGACTCTACAGAACACGGTATTCCTTCTGCATATGCGGGCTTCAGTATCATGGATATCTCTAACACCATGACGATGGATGTCAACGAGAACACTTCTCTTGGTGCTGAAGCCTACGCAGAGGCAAGTGAAGCTAAGAAGGCTGCAGCAGTTCCTGTAGTAGCTCCGCTTACATCTGCAACAGGTATCAACAAAGTTGTAATTATTGCTAAGCTTACAAGATACGATGCCCTTAAGAAGGCTATGAACGATCTTGGTGTAACAGGTATGACAGTAACTCAGGTAATGGGCTGTGGTATCCAGAAGGGTGCCGGCGACAGATATCGTGGTGTTGAGATGGATGCAACCTTACTTCCTAAGGTTAAGGTTGAGGTAGTAGTAAGCAAGATTCCTGTTGAATCAGTAATCGAGGCGGCCAAGAAGGCACTTTACACCGGTCATATCGGTGATGGTAAGATTTTCGTATATCCTGTAGAGAAGGTAGTTAAGATACGTACCGGCGAAGAGGATTTCGACGCACTGCAGGACGTTGAGTAAGGGGCGCTTTTAAAGAAAAAGACTTCTTAAAATAATACGTTTGTGTTTGTTTTTTAGATGAGGTTGTATTATAATAGGCCTTGGAAAAATAAAGAAACGTTATCAACGATGATAAGCCTGCGGGAGTAATCCCGTGGGCTTTCTTTTTGAAAATATGCCGGGAGGAAGGAATATGAAGAAGAACAGAAAGCTGATACTTGAAGACGGCTCCGTCTATGAGGGCTATGGCTTCGGTGATGACAGCGAGAGGGTGTTAGAACTGGTATTCAATACCTCTATGGTGGGATATCAGGAGATTATCTCTGACCCGTCCTATACGGATCAGGCGGTGGTTATGACCTATCCGCTTATCGGAAATTATGGTATCAACGAGGAGGACTATGAGAGTCAGACTCCTACAATCGGTGGACTGGTTGTAAGGGAATATAACGATGATCCGAGCAATTTCCGTTGCAGTCACACTCTTAATGAGGTGATGATTAAATATGAGATTGTGGGAATCTGCGGCGTGGATACCAGACAGATAACAAGAAAGCTTCGTGACAAGGGCAGTATGAAGGCCATGATAACCGATATTGAGGTTAACAATGACGAGGCACTCGGTATCCTTAATATGGTTGAGCTGTCACATAACGCTGTATCGAGAGTCACATCGAAAAGTATATGGAAGGCTGACATGGTATCTCCAATACCCAGACCGTCACTTCTTGCAGAGCGAAAGCTTCATGTGGTTGCGATAGACTGCGGTATGAAGCAGAATATCCTTCGCTCACTGCTTGGCAAGGGGCTTAAGGTTACTGTTGTGCCATATGATACTGATGTAGAGACCATTGAGGCATTGAAGCCTGACGGAATCTTCATATCCAACGGACCGGGTGACCCGGAGGATGCGGTTCCGGTAATAGAGGCGATAAGAGAACTTAAGGGCAGATACCCCATTTTCGGTATCTGTCTGGGACATCAGATTCTGTCGCTTGCATATGGCGCAAGAACCTATAAGCTTAAGTTTGGTCACAGAGGCGGCAATCATCCTGTTAAGAATCTTAATACGGGCAAAATCGAGATTACTTCGCAGAATCACTCATATGCAGTTGATGCTGACTCCATTGCAAGTACATCTTTAGAAGTAACACATATTAATCTGCTTGATAATACAATAGAAGGCGTATGCTGTACCAGAGACAGAGCCTTTGGCGTACAGTATCACCCCGAGAGCTGTCCGGGACCTCAGGACAGTGATTATCTTTTTGGTCAGTTTATCGACAACATGAAGAGGGGGTGTGTAAACAATGCCTAAGAGAAGTGATATAAAAAGAATTCTTGTAATCGGTTCGGGTCCTATTGTTATCGGACAGGCTGCCGAATTCGATTATGCGGGCACACAGGCCTGTATAGCACTCAGAGAAGAGGGCTATGAGGTAATCCTGTGCAATTCCAACCCCGCAACTATAATGACCGATACTACCATTGCGGACAAGGTATACATGGAGCCGTTAACACTGGAATTCATTGCTAAGGTTATCAGAACCGAACGTCCCGATGCAATTCTGCCCGGAATCGGTGGTCAGACAGGTCTTAATCTTGCCATGCAGTTAGAGCAGAAGGGCGTACTTAAGGAGTGCCAGGTTGAACTCTTGGGTACCACCAGTGACAGTATAGACAGGGCAGAAGACAGGGAGAAGTTCAAGGAACTGTGTGAAAGCATAGGTGAGCCGGTGCTTCCCTCTGTTATAGTTGAGTCTGTGGATGAAGGAATATCGGCAGCTGAGGAAATCGGTTATCCTATAGTAATCAGACCGGCATTCACACTTGGAGGAACCGGAGGCGGCTTTGCCGACAACGAGAAGGAACTTAAGGACATTCTCAAGAATGCCCTGATCCTCTCACCCATTCATCAGGCGCTTATTGAGAAGTCCGTGAAGGGCTACAAGGAGATAGAATATGAGGTAATGCGTGATGCAAATGATACTGCCATTACTATCTGTAACATGGAGAATCTCGACCCTGTCGGCGTGCATACAGGTGACTCTATCGTAGTGTGTCCCTCTCAGACCTTGACCAACAGGGAATATCATATGCTTCGTGATGCTGCACTAAAGATTATCCGCGCTCTGAAGATAGAGGGTGGCTGTAATGTTCAGTTTGCTCTGGATCCTAACAGCTTTGACTATTATGTTATAGAGGTTAACCCCAGAGTATCACGTTCGTCAGCTCTTGCATCCAAGGCAAGTGGTTATCCCATTGCCAGGGTTTCTGCCAAGATTTCAGTCGGCATGAACTTAGATGAGATCAAACTTGCCAATACCCTGGCCTGCTTTGAGCCTGCGCTTGACTATATTGTGTGCAAGATGCCAAGGTTTCCGTTTGACAAGTTCACCGATGCGGACAATACCCTAAGCACCCAGATGAAGGCGACGGGTGAGGTCATGAGTGTGGGCAGAAGCTTCGAGGAGGCTCTCCTTAAGTCGGTTCGTTCGCTTGAAATCGGCGTTCATCACTTGTATATGGAGAAGTTTTTAAGCCTTGACACCGATTTCCTGCTAAATTATATAGCACAGTCAAGAGACGATCGTATCTATGCCATTGCAGAGCTGATAAGGCGCGGTATGGACGTTGACACCATCGTACGCCGCTCCACAATAGACAGATTCTTTACCCGGAAAATCGCAAACATTATCTTAATGGAGAAGACCTTAAGCACTAAGTGCTTAGAAAGCGTTACTCCTGAGGAAGTATATGAAGCCAAGAGAATGGGCTTTGGTGATAAGGAACTTGGAATTCTTCTTGGTTCAAACGAAAAGGAAATATTTGAGTACAGAAAGAAAGAGGCGATTTTTCCGGTATATAAGATGATAGATACCTGTGCCTCTGAGTTTGACAGCTATATTCCGTACTTCTACAGTACCTATGAGGATGAGAACGAAAGTAAGCTGTCCGACAAGCGTAAGATCGTGGTACTGGGTTCGGGTCCTATCAGAATCGGTCAGGGTGTTGAGTTTGATTATTCGACGGTTCATGCAGTAAGGACAATTCAGGCCGCCGGCTATGAAGCCATAATCATCAACAACAATCCCGAGACTGTTTCGACGGATTATACCATTTCCGACAAGCTGTATTTCGAGCCTCTGACTGTAGAGGATGTAATGAATATCATTGAGCTTGAAAAACCTGAGGGGGTCATTGCATCCCTCGGCGGACAGACTGCAATCAATCTTGCAGAGCCGCTCAGTGAAAGAGGAGTTAAGATAATCGGAACGGACTGTGCAGCCATAGATAAGGCAGAGGACAGAGGCTCATTCGAGCGTCTGCTTAAGGAGCTTAACATTCCACAGCCTAAGGGAAGGGCGGTTACCTCGATTGATGAAGGTGTCAAGGCTGCTTGCGAGATTGGTTATCCCGTGCTTGTGCGTCCAAGCTTCGTACTCGGCGGAAGGGCTATGCAGATAGTGGCCAAGGCTAAGGATATGGAGCATTATCTCAAGACTGCCGTTGAGGTGGATGTTGATAAGCCGGTGCTTGTGGATAAATACATCTGCGGAAAAGAGGTTGAGATCGATGCTATCTGCGACGGAAAGGATGTATTCGCTCCCGGTATCATGGAGTTGGTAGAGAGAACCGGTGTACACAGCGGTGACTCCATTAGTGTATATCCCACCTTCTCGATTTCGGATAAGGTAAAGCATACAATACTTGATTATACTAAGAGACTGGGACTCGGTATCGGAATTGTCGGTCTGTTCAACATCCAGTTCATCGTGGATAAAGAGGACAATGTATATATTATCGAGGTGAACCCAAGGTCATCCAGAACGGTACCGTTCTTATCCAAGTCCACGGGCTACAGCTTAGCAGATATTGCAACCATGGTAATCCTAGGCAACCCGCTTGAGGAAGAATTAAGGAAGCTTGGCTTTGACGTCGATGGTTATGAGGATAAGTCCATTGCCTACTATCCTAAGGAGAAGGAGAGATGGTATGTCAAGGCACCCGCGTTCTCATTCTCCAAGCTTCACGGCATGGATGCATATCTTTCGCCGGAGATGAAGTCTACCGGTGAGGCCATTGGCTATGACAAGGCTATGCACAGAGCAATGTACAAGGCACTTATCGCCTCCGGCGTCAAGCTGTCCAACTACGGAACAGTCATGGTAACGCTCGCTGACGAGGATAAGGAGGAGGCACTTCCGCTTATCAGAAGATTCTACAACCTGGGCTTCAATATAGAGGCGACTGTCGGAACTGCTGACTTCCTTAGGGAGCACGGTGTTCGTACCCGTATCAGAAGGAAGCTTTCTGAGGGCTCGGATGAGATTCTTAAATCTATCAGGGCAGGCTATGTGAGCTACGTGATCAATACCCGTGCGATTCTGTCCGGTGTCCATTATGAGGACGGCGTTGCCATAAGAAGATGCGCTACAGAGAATAATGTAACCATTTTCACTTCCCTTGATACGGTAAAAGTGCTCCTCGACGTGCTTGAGGAGGTAACCATCTGCGTATCAACAATTGACGCATAGATTGTGACTGCGGGAGATAAGAATGGATAATAGGATTTTTGAGAATACTCTTATAGATGATAAGCTTGGAGAGGAATGCGGTGTCTTCGGAATGTATGATTTCGACGGTGGTGACGTCGCAAGGAGTATATATTACGGTCTGTATGCTCTCCAGCACAGAGGACAGGAGAGCTGCGGAATTGCCGTAAGTGATACTGAGGGAGTCAAGGGTAACTTCAGGGTATATAAGGATATGGGGCTCCTTAATGAGACCTTTAATACTGAGCTTATAGGTAATCTTAAGGGAGACATCGGTGTCGGACATGTGAGATACTCAACAGCCGGAAGCTCGGTTCGTGAGAATGCCCAGCCCCTTGTAATTAATTATGTCAAGGGAATACTTGGAATGGCTCATAACGGTAACTTAATTAATGCCAATGAGCTTAGGGATGAGCTGGCATATACGGGGGCGATTTTTCAAACAACTATTGACTCGGAGGTTATCGCATATCTCATAGCAAGGGAGAGATTGAGCTCCGATACGGTGGAAGAGGCTGTCAGGAATACGATGAAGAGGATTAAGGGTGCCTATTCGCTGGTAATAATGTCACCCAGAAAACTGATAGGAGCCAGGGATCCCTTCGGTTTCAGACCGCTATGTATAGGTAAGAGAGACAATACCTACATTCTTGCATCGGAGAGCTGTGCGCTGGATACCATTGATGCCGAATTTGTAAGGGATGTGCTCCCGGGTGAGGTCGTGACAATATCGCCCGAGGGTGGAATAGAGTCGGACATGAGTATGTGTCTGCCTAAGGAAAATCATGCAAGATGTATCTTCGAATACATATATTTCGCAAGACCGGATTCGTACTTTGACGGAGTGTCGGTGTACGAATCAAGGATGCTTGCAGGTAAATATTTGGCAATGGATTCGCCGGTTGAAGCCGACCTTGTGGTAGGTGTTCCGGAGTCGGGCAACGTGGCTGCAATGGGTTATGCTAAGGAGTCACATATTCCGTATGGACAGGCCTTTGTCAAGAACAGCTATGTAGGACGTACCTTCATTAAGCCCGGACAGAAGTCGAGGGAGAGTTCGGTCAGGGTCAAGCTCAATGCCCTTAGGGAGGTAGTGAGAGGCAAAAGGATAATCATGATTGATGATTCCATTGTAAGAGGTACAACCTCTGACAGAATAGTAAGGATGCTAAGAGAAGCGGGAGCGAGTGAGGTTCATATGAGGGTCAGTTCGCCGCCTTTCCTTCATCCGTGCTATTTCGGTACTGACGTGCCGGCAAGGGAGCAGCTCATAGCCCATAACAGAAGCATTGAGGAGATAAGACAGATTATAGGTGCCGATTCTCTGGCATATCTTAATATTGAGAGACTGCCCGATATCGCAGGCCATCTGGGCCTGTGCAGGGGCTGCTTCACCGGTGTCTATCCTATGGAACCACCTAAGGATGATATCAGGGGAGAGTTCATAAAGTAAATAAAAAAAATAATTTAACCAACACCCTGTGCAATATGCTTTGTTCACAGGGTGTCTGTGTGATATAATATCAGACGGATTGTGCAATAATATTATTAATCCATCAGAGAAAATATAAGAAGGTAGATAATTATGAAGGTTGTGGTTTTGGCAGGCGGAATCAGTACTGAGAGAGATGTTTCGCTTGTATCCGGCAGCAATATATACAGAGCCTTGAAGGCAAACGGACACAAGGCGATTCTTCTTGATGTATATCTGGGTTACGAGGGTGATACGGATGGGATCTTTGATAAGGAGATTGACTGGACGGAATCGGTAAGTGCGGTAAGTGCAAGCGCACCGGATATTGCATCTGTCAAGGCACTCAGACCTGACGGTGACAGGAATTTCTTTGGACCCAATGTGCTTAAGTTGTGTGCAGAGGCCGATGTGGTATTCATGGGTCTGCACGGAGAGAACGGGGAGAATGGCAAGATTCAGGCTGTATTCGACCTGATGGGCATCAAATATACAGGAACGGGAGCAGCAAGCTCAGCCATCTGTATGAATAAGCAGATAGCGAAGGAAATCATGGCTTATAACGGTGTACCGGTTCCGAAGGGAGTTCATCTGCACAGGGGTGACGACACTGTAAATACCATAGGATATCCCTGCATAGTAAAGGCCTGCAGTGGCGGTTCGAGTGTGGGTGTATACCTGTGCAATAATGAAGAGGAATATATTCAGGGACTGAAGGAGGCCTTCAATCTGGATAATGAGGTTCTGGTTGAGGAATATATATCGGGCAGAGAGTTCTCAGTATGTGTAATGGACGGAAGAGCAATGCCGATAATTGAGATAGCTCCGCTTAATGGTTTCTATGATTATAAGAACAAATATCAGGCAGGAAGCGCTGTGGAAACCTGTCCTGCAAAGCTTGATGAGAACAAGACCAAGGAGATGATGTCCTATGCCGAGAGAGGCTACAGGGCACTTAGAATAGAGTGCTATGCAAGACTCGACTTCCTCATGAATGATGAAGGAAAGCTCTTCTGCCTGGAAGCCAATACTCTTCCGGGAATGACTCCGACCAGTCTGGTTCCACAGGAGGCTGCTGCCATGGGAATAAACTTCAATGATCTGGTAGAGAAGATGTTGAGTAGCGCAATAAATAAGTAGACGTTGATTATGAAGAATATGACAATTGAGGCCATAG
>SAMEA3663085__coassemble_619_pt1 | contig 12471 bp, 11 predicted proteins | sample SAMEA3663085__metabat2_high_PE_010 | metagenome-assembled genome bin SAMEA3663085 (sample SAMEA3663085) | pig gut metagenome | biome: pig gut; feature: pig-associated habitat; material: faeces | place: France | collected 2012
CTTCATCAGCTACGGAAGAATATGCCTATGAAGACTATGAATATGCCGATGAGCCCTATATGGAAGAGGAAGTGGTTACTTCGACTGCCGATGGCGGAGAGGTATCCGTATCAGAGAATGCAAATACCAGTAACAGAAAGCTGATTAAGACAGTTAACCTTAATGTTGAGACCAAGAGTTTCGATGAACTGGTAACAAATCTTACCGAGGAAATCAACTCCCTGGGCGGATATATTGAAGACATGAACGGAAATTACGGCTCTGTATACAGTTCATACAGAAGCAGTAAGTCGGCCAATATTACTGCCAGAATTCCCAAGGAGAAGCTGGACGGTTTCGTGAACAAGGTTGGAGAAAACGCCAACATCACAAGCAAGTCCGAATCGGTAAGAGACGTTACTCTGGATTACGTTGATATGGAGTCCCATAAGAAGATGCTCTTAGAAGAGCAGGACAGACTTATGGAATTCCTGGATCAGGCCGAGACAATAGAGGAAATCATATCTATTGAAGACAGACTGACAGAAATCAGATATCAGGTTGACAGTATGGAGAGTCAGCTTAGAACCTATGATAACAAGGTTGACTACAGTACTGTAACTATTTATATCCAGGAGGTTGTGGACTATACAACACCTATTGAAGAACCTAAGACTCCTACAGAGCGAATGAAGGAAGGCTTCGTTAACTCTGTCAGGGATATCGGAATCGGAATTAGAGAGTTCTGTATCGGCTTTGTTATTAATCTTCCATACATTGTGCTTCTGCTCATTCTTGCTTTGATTGCCTTCGTAATATACAGGATTGTGAGTAAGAAGATCAAGGCAAAGGAGGAACTGGTTAAGCTTAATAAGCAGAAGGCTCGTGAGGAGGCTATTGCCAGGGGTGAGAACGTACAGGAACCCAAGGTATTTGTTGAGAAACCTAAGAATTAATATCATTTCGGAGGCGTGCATACGCCTCCGATTTAGGATGTGGAGATTATATGAGTGATAACTACAAGGCAGGATTTGTAAGTATTATCGGAAGGCCCAATGTTGGTAAGTCTACACTTATGAACTACATTATCGGGCAGAAGATAGCAATTACATCCAATAAACCTCAGACTACCAGAAACAGAATAAGAACCGTATATACCTGTGACAGGGGACAGATTGTATTCGTTGATACTCCGGGTATTCATAAGTCTAAGAATAAGCTTGGAGATTATATGGTAAGTGTCGCAAGGAAATCAATAGTTGATGTTGATGCGGTTATATGGATAGTCGAACCGACAACCTATATCGGAGCGGGAGAACTCAGTATTATCGAGGAATTAAAGAAGGCAAAGGATGTAGCGATTTTCCTCGTAATCAATAAGATGGACACTATAAAGAAGGATGAGGTACTTGCTGTAATTGATACATACAGCAAGCAGATGGAGTTTGCTGAGATTATCCCGGTATCTGCCAAGACAGGTAAAGGTGTACCTGAGCTTATTGACTGTCTGCTTGATTATCTGCCTGAGGGAGATGCTTTCTTCGATGAGGATACCATTACGGACCAGCCGGAGAGGCAGATTGTTGCTGAACTGATCAGAGAGAAGGCACTGTGGTGTCTGGAGGATGAGATACCTCACGGAATTGCCGTGACTATTGAGAGCATGAATTTTGATAAAAAGCTATGCTCTATAGATGCTACCATTGTGTGCGAGAGAGAGTCGCATAAGGGTATCATTATCGGCAAGAAGGGAAGCATGCTCAAGAAGATTGGCTCACTTGCACGTCCGGATATTGAGGATATGCTTGAGATGAAGGTGTTCTTGCAGCTGTGGGTAAAGGTTAGAAAGGACTGGAGAGATTCGGACCTGCTTATGAAAAATTACGGCTACAACCCGAAGGATCTTCAGGAGTAGCCGTTAGTTACCGGGTAATATTAAATGTAGAACAGATTGTAGGTGATGAAGGCTGATATGACGCCCCAGATGGCACCCATACATACCTGTAAGGGAGTGTGACCGATGAGCTCCTTGAGCTTCTCCTGGTTGAACTTGATCTCCTCAGGGTTCTTGGCATGAAGAAAGGTCATAATCTGGTTCAGCACTTCGGCCTGATTGCCGGTCTCACGTCTGACGCCTCTTGCATCATACATTACAACGATTGCAAAGATTGCTGAAATGGCAAAGGCCGCGCTCTCAACGCCGTAGAATATTCCACAGGCAGTAGCCAGGGCACAGACCGTAGCCGAGTGGCAACTTGGCATTCCGCCGGAGCCTACCAGGCGTTCTATCTTAAGTTCTTTTGTGAAGCCGAAGTCAATAATGGTTTTAATTACCTGAGCTGAAGCCCATCCGAGGACAGCAGCAATAAGCACATAATTACTCAGTATTCCATCTATATATTCCATAAAGAATTCCTTTCCATAACTATTGTATTATATATCACATTAGCTCATTAAGCAATTAAGGTATTATGCAGGAACAGATAAAAGAAAAAGGCATAATAATAAAGGCCGAACCAATAGGTGAATATGACAGAAGAGTGGTGATACTGACAGAAAACAGAGGTAAGATATCAGCCTTCGCAAGAGGGGCCAGACGACCAAATTCGAAGTTTGTGGCCACGACTAATCCCTTTGTGTTCGGTAATATTTCACTCTTTGTCGGACGTAATTCTTATACACTTACGGATATGGAGGCTGTGGAGTACTTCGACAGTCTAAGGCTTGATTTGGATAAGTCGATGTATGGCATGTATTTCTTAGAACTTGCTGATTACTATACCAGAGAAAACAATGACGATAAGGATATGTTAAAATTGTTGTTTGTATCCTTAAAGGCCTTAAGCCGTGGACTTATTGACAACAGATTGATCCGCGCAATTTATGAGTTAAGGGCTGTTGCGGTTAACGGTGAATTCCCGGGACTTGACCTGAAAAACTTAAGTGAGACTGCAAAATATTCGGTTAATTACATAATCAGTGCGGATTTTTCCAGACTGTATTCCTTCACCCTAAAAGAAGAAGTAATGAAAGAGGTAATTGATTATTCCAAACTTGTAGTTGATAAGATGATACATCATACGTTCAATAGTTTATTATTGCTTGAATAAATCCCCTTGACAGTACTTGATGCAAGGGGATATTATGTTCTTAGTGAACAATCGGTTGCGCTAGATGTAGAAAAGGTAGGGGATTATGTCAGGTAACGGAGAGAAAATTACAATAAGTGATATTGCAGAGGCGCTTGGAATATCCAAGACGACAGTATCGAGAGCAATATCCGGTAAGGGAAGAATAGGTGAGGATACAGTAAGGCGTGTTCAGGAGTATATCAAGGAGCATGATTATATTCCCAATCCCATGGCTAAGGGTCTGGCAAGCCAGAGAACCTATAACATTGCATGGATAATGCCGGGAGATTCGTACATTACAGACCTTCCGTTTTTTCAAAGATGCATGATAGGTGTGACGGGTGAAGCATCTGCACATGATTATGATGTCATTATTTCATTATCGTATGACGAGAATAATGATTCGCTTGAAAGACTGCTTCGAAATAAGAAGGTGGACGGAATCATCCTGGGCAGAACCATGATAAAGGACAACAGGATAGAGGCACTGCTCAATGCTGACATCCCCTTTGTAGCTATCGGCAGCTGCAACTATGAGGGCGTGGTTCAGATAGACAATGACCATGTTAAGGCATGCTTCGAACTTACTGACAGCCTGATCAAGAAGGGTATCAGACGGATAGGACTGATAGGCGGCACCAGCGATCATGTAGTAAACAATAGCAGACTGAACGGCTATATGCAGGCACTTAAGGAGAATAAGCTTGATAAGTCATGCGGTATCTTCATGGATTGCGAATCCGTTACAAGTGTCAGGCGGGCAGTTAATGATCTTTTGAAAGCCAGCTGTGAATGTATTATCTGCATGGACGACAGAATCTGTCAGCAGGTGCTTGAGTATATCAAGTCTCTTAACATGGAGTGTCCACAGGATGTACGGATCGCATCATTCTACAACAGCGTACTTCTTGATAATATTAAGCCTGCAGTTTCAGCAATTAATTATGATCCCAAGGAGCTTGGCATCGAAGCCTGCAGGGTTTTATTGAAAATGATTGATGGTAAGGAAGTAAATGAGAAGACTCTGCTTGATTATGAGATACTTCTCAGAGGTTCAACAAATTAGAGGATATTATGGAGTTTATTAAAGGAATGGATATCTCTTCGCTCATTGAAGAGGAGAAATGTGGTGCAAAATATTTTATGGATGGAGTTCAGATGGATCTGCTTAAGATCCTTAAGACTAAGGGCTGCAATTACTGCAGACTTAGATTGTGGAACAATCCATATGATGAAGCAGGGACTCCATACGGAGCCGGAAGTAATGATATGTCCAAGCTCATTGAACTAAGCAAAAGAGTGAAGGCCGAGGGGATGAAGATTCTTCTGGATTATCATTATTCCGACTTCTGGGCTGACCCGGGTAAGCAGACAATCCCGAAGGCGTGGAGAGGACTTGACGCAGACGGTCTGTGTCAGGCAATTTACGATTATACCAAGGCAACGCTTATTGTCCTTAAGGAACAAAACCTTAGTCCGGATATGGTACAGGTTGGCAATGAGATAACCAACGGTTTGCTCTGGCCTTACGGAAAGAAACCTGAATATGACAATATAGCCAGGTTCGTAAGCTCCGGTATCAGAGCTGTAAGAGAGGTTATACCTGATGCCAAGGTTATGATTCACCTGGATGCGGGTGGTAATAATCCCATGTATATAGACTGGTTTGACAATTATACTGCAAGAGGTGAGGACTTCGATATTATAGGCATGAGCTACTATCCGTTCTGGCACGGTAGCATGAGCGACCTTTTGTACAACATGAAATCCATGGAAGAGAGATATGGCAAGGAGATAGTCATTGCAGAGGTGTCGATGGGCTTTACCATGGAGGACTACGCAGAATATGAAAAGCTAGGCCCCGAAGAGAGAAAGGGTTACGCTACAAAACCTGAACTCGTGGAGAAGATAGAGCATCCAATGACTATTGAAGGTCAGTGCAGATTCATGCAGGACTTTATGGAATTAGTGAAGTCAGTAAATAAAGCTACAGGCTTCTTCTATTGGGAGCCTGCCATGATCCCTGTTCCCGGATGCGGCTGGGCAAGCTATGAAGCTCTAAACTACACGGGAGAGAAGGGGCCTCTTGGCAATGAATGGGCCAATCAGGCACTCTTTGACTATGATGGCAATGCACTGCCGGCATTAGATGTGATCAAGAACTTCTGATCCCACAAATTGGCATAACGATAGTTCGAACAAAACAGATTATATAAAGATTTTATTACTTTACAGGAGATTGACATGAAGAATAAGCTTATCGAAGAGTTTGGCAGAGTATACGGGAACAATAACGGAGTAGAAGTATATTTCGCTCCGGGAAGAGTTAACCTTATTGGAGAGCATACTGATTATAACGGAGGACATGTATTCCCCTGTGCTCTTACGGTTGGAACTTATGCGGCAGTTAAAAAGAGAGATGACAGAGTACTCAGATTTTATTCCATGAACTTTCCGGATTCGGGTGTGGTTGAGACAAGTCTGGATGATATGAGACCTAAGAATGACGACAGCTATACAGCATATCCCAAGGGTGTTATTTGGGCCTTTACTGAGAAAGGTTATGATATTCCAAACGGCTTTGACATGTTGATTTACGGAGATATCCCCAACGGCTCGGGTCTCTCAAGCTCAGCAAGCTTTGAGGTTCTGACCGGCGTAATTCTTCGTGATATGTTTGGTATCAACGTAACCAATACAGAGATTGCACTTCTCGGTCAGTATTCCGAGAATAACTACAACGGCATGAACTGTGGTATCATGGACCAGTTCGCTTCAGCCATGGGTAAAAAGGACAATGCAATCTTCCTTGACACAGCGACACTTAACTTCGAATATGCACCGGTCAAGCTTGAGAATGCTTCAATCGTTGTAACCAACAGCAAAGTTAAGCATTCCCTTGTGGACAGTGCCTACAACACCAGAAGAAGCGAGTGCGAGACAGCTCTTATGGAACTTAAAACGGTTCTTGATATCAAGACCCTGGGAGACCTAAGCAAGGAGGAATTCGAGGCTAATGTATCAGCCATCAAAGATCCTGTCAGAGTAAAAAGAGCCCGTCACGCGGTTTATGAAAATATCAGAACGGTAGATGCAATTAACGCTTTGAAGAAGGGCGATATCAACACATTCGGTAAACTTATGATAGACAGCCATACCTCACTTAGAGATGATTATGAGGTAAGCTGTGAAGAGATAGATATCTTAGTTGAAGAAGCGCTCAAGATTGACGGAGTGATCGGTTCAAGAATCACAGGTGGCGGCTTTGGCGGATGTACGGTTAGTATTGTTCTTAATGACAGCATTGAGGAATTCAAAGACAGGGTTTCACGTGCTTACACGGAGAAGACAGGCATCGTTCCCGAGATTTATGTGGTGAGTGTTGGTGACGGACCTAAGAAATTGTAAGTTGTGGGCGATTTTGCCACAGAAAGGTTGTAAAGTTAGGGTTCCATAGATATAATCTAGGTTAGGAAATAATTTGGAGGATGATATGGTTAAAGCTAACATTGCAACATTACTAAATACCAATGCATATCCCGGCAGAGGTATCATTATCGGCAGGAGCAGGGACGGCAAGTCGGCAGTAACGGCCTACTTCATTATGGGAAGAAGCGCTAACAGCAGAAACCGCGTGTTTGTGACAGAGGGAGAGGGAATCAGGACACAGGCTTTTGATCCAAGCAAGCTTGAGGACCCTTCGCTTATTATCTATGCTCCGGTAAGGGTGCTTAATGATAGTACTATTGTGACTAACGGCGATCAGACCGATACGGTTTATGATAATATGAAGGACGGCAAGACCTTTGAAGAAAGTCTGCGTTGTCGTAAATATGAGCCTGACGGACCTAACTTCACACCTCGTATTTCGGGAATTCTTAACATTAAGGACGGAAGCTACGATTACGCTATGAGTATACTTAAGAGTGATAACGGAGATCCGGACTGCTGCAACAGATATACGTTTACCTATGATAATCCCAAGGCGGGAGAGGGCAGATTCATCCACACATATATGCAGGATGGCAATCCGCTTCCGAGCTTTGAGGGTGAGCCTGAATGGATTGATATTGAAGGTGATATTGATGAATTTACATCAATGCTTTGGGATAACCTCAATGAGGAGAACAAGGTCAGTCTTTTCGTCAGATTCATTAATATTGCAACTAAGGAAACAGAGACAAGAATAGTTAACAAGAATAATTAAGCATTAAGTGTCTGGGATATATCTCAGGCACTTTTGTGCTGAAATAAAGGAGTCAGGATGAACGAATTAGAATTAAAGTATGGATGTAACCCCAATCAGAAGCCTTCAAGAATATTTATGGAGGATGGAAGCGAGCTGCCCATCGAGGTACTCAACGGAAGACCGGGATATATCAACTTCTTAGATGCTTTCAACGGATGGCAGTTAGTTAAGGAACTTAAGGAGGCTACAGGACTTCCCGCTGCCACAAGCTTTAAGCATGTATCACCTGCAGGTGCCGCTGTAGGCAGAGAGCTTGATGATACCTTAAGAAAGATATACTGGGTTGATGAGGATATTGAGCTTACACCCCTTGCCAATGCTTATGCCAGAGCCAGAGGTGCTGACAGAATGAGCTCGTTTGGTGACTTCATTGCACTGTCTGATGAGTGTGATGCTGCTACAGCAAGACTGATTCAGCATGAGGTATCAGACGGAATAATTGCTCCCGGATATTCTGCTGAGGCTCTTCAGATTCTAAAGAGCAAGAAGAAAGGCAATTATAATATCATTAAGATTGACGCTGACTATGTTCCGACCCCTGTCGAGCATAAGCAGGTGTTTGGTATTACATTTGAGCAGGGAAGAAATGAGATTAAGATTGATGACTCTCTGCTTGAGAATATCGTTACTGAGAATAAGGAGCTGCCTCAGTCTGTTAAGGATGATATGAAGATAGCTCTTATTACACTTAAGTACACTCAGTCTAACTCTGTTTGTTACGTTAAAGACGGACAGGCTATCGGAATCGGTGCGGGCCAGCAGTCAAGAGTTCACTGTACCAGGCTTGCGGGAAGCAAGGCTGACAACTGGCTGCTTCGTCAGTGCCCCAAGGTGCTTGACCTTCCGTTCAGAGAGGATATCGGAAGACCCGACAGAGACAATGCTATAGACAATTACATCGGTGAATACTATATGGATGTTCTTGATGATGGAAAGTGGGAGAGAATCTTCACCAGAAAGCCTGAGGTATTTACAGCAAGTGAAAAGGCAGAGTGGCTGTCTAAGATGAGTGGAGTGGTTCTTGGAAGCGATGCTTTCTTCCCCTTCTCAGACAACATCGACAGAGCTGCCAAGAGTGGTGTTTCATATATTGTTCAGCCCGGTGGTTCGGTCAGAGATGATATTGTTATTGAGTCTGCCAATAACTATAACATGGTTATGGTTTGCAACGGTGTCAGACTGTTCCATCACTAATTTTTAAGTACAATGTTTATTGAAATAATTTATATTTCTGATATTATTATTTTAATGTGTATTATTTGGAGGTATGTGGGCAGATATGGATGGCTCATATAAGGAGAAGGACCGTCTGACGGGGATATTAACCAGAGAATACTTTGATGCCAGTGCTAAAGAGATTATTGATGACAATCCTGACATTGATTTCACCATTATTGAGATCGATATCAACAGATTGAATGTCATCAATGAGCTTTATGGGGTTTCAGAGGGGGATAATGTTCTTAAATATATGGGAAGTACACTCGAAGAAGTCTTCGAGTCCGTTCCTTTTTCAATTTATGCCCGCCTGCAGGCGGATCTCTTTGTCATTCTTTGTCCCGATGACAACATCAAGATTGGAACATATATCGAGGAGATAGAGCAGAAGTTTAAGGAATACAGCAGAATCCTTAATATTGATATTCTGCTTTCTTTTGGTGTGTATGAATGTATTGAGAGAGGAGTAGCTCTCCAGATTCTCAGAGACAGGGCTAAGCTCGCACTCAAGACTGTTAAGGGTAATTATATTCAGCATGTGAATTATTATGACAGTAGCATGTATGATCGTATGGCAGGAGAACAGGAGATTGTTCTTAATATGAATTCTGCCTTGAAGAACAGGGAGTTCGAGGTATACTTCCAACCCAAGCACAGTCTTGATGATGACAGAATAATAGGTGCAGAGGCCCTGGTACGCTGGATCAGTCCCGATAGGGGCATGATAAGCCCCGGAGTCTTTATACCTATATTTGAAGAGAACGGCTTCATAATGAAGTTAGACCAGTATGTCTGGGAGGAAACCTGTAGTTTCATACATGAGCAGATGGAGGCCGGAGTTAATATTATGCCTGTGAGTGTCAATATTTCCAGGATTAATATCTATAATCCGGAGCTTGTGGACATATTCTCACATCTGGTTACCAAGTATAATATTCCGAGTGAGATGCTGGAGCTTGAGTTCACTGAGAGCGCCTATGTGGATAACCCACAGCTGATGCTTCAGATTATGGAGCAGCTTCATGCCCTCGGCTTCAAGATAGAGATGGACGATTTCGGTGCAGGATATTCTTCGCTCAATATGCTTAAGGATGTTCCTGTTGATGTATTGAAGATAGACCTCAATTTCTTATCCAAGACCAGCCATCCGGATAAGGCATTCACCATTATGTCTTCGGTTATTCGTATGGCGAAGTGGCTCGGTATCAATTCGATTGTCGAAGGTGTTGAGACAGAGGAACAGATTGAATTCCTAAAGAGCATCGGAGCTACCTCAGTTCAGGGCTATTTTTACTCAAAACCCATTCCCGCAGAGGACTTCGTTGAATATATTAAGAAATACGACGTAAAGACCGGGCCTGCCAAGAAGGAAGAACTTCACAGTTCAGTTAAGGTGTTGGAGATAAATAAGGTATGGGATATGATCAGCTCGACAAGGTCAGAGGAGTTCCCGATATTCGATACCTTTGGACTTTATGAATATCATGATAAGCATATTGAAATCGTCAGAGTGCCGGATTCATACTTCAGGGTGCTTCACACCGACAGGGAGAAACAGTACAAGATTACAGATTCTATTGAGGATAATATATTCCCGGAGGATGTGGAGCTGCTTCACGATATGTTTGAGAAGGCATCTACAGGACATCATATGAGTCAGGGAATATTCAGACGTAAAACCGATGACGGATTAATGTATTTATATGCCAAGGTGAGACTGCTTGGTATCAATTCTACCGGAAACAGTAAGATGTTCTACATGGGTATAATAGATATGAGCGACACTATCCGAAGACTTGGGCTTACAAATTAAAATATTGTGCCATAGGGTGGATCCTGTGGCACATTTTTATAGGAGATAATTATGAACAGAGAGCCAGTACTTGTAATAATGGCCGCCGGTATGGGAAGCAGATATGGCGGACTTAAGCAGATAGACCCGGTTGACGATAAGGGTAACATTATTATTGATTTCAGTATATATGATGCCGTAAGAGCGGGCTTTAAGAAGGTGGTTTTTATCATAAAGCATGCCATCGAGGAAGAGTTCAAGAAGGGAATCGGAGACAGAATAGGCAAATATGTTGATGTTGAATATGTCTATCAGGAATTGGACAGATTGCCTGAAGGTTACTTAATTCCGGAGGGAAGAGTGAAGCCATACGGTACGGGACATGCGATTCTCTGCGCAATAGATGTGATTGACGGACCCTTCGCTGTTATCAATGCGGATGATTATTATGGCGTTGAAGCGTTTCAGAAAATATATGATTATCTGACCAGCCATTCGGATGATAACAAATACCATTATGCAATGGTAGGATATAAGCTTCACAATACACTTACCGAGAACGGTCATGTGGCAAGAGGCGTATGTGTTACGGATGATAATATGAAGCTTGTAACCATCAATGAGCGTACCAGAATAGAGAAGCATGGCGAGGATGCCGAATATACCGAGGATAATGGGAATACCTGGATAAAACTTCCTGAGAACAGTCTTGTATCCATGAATATGTGGGGCTTTAGTCATTCGCTTATGGACGAGCTTAAGAAGCGCTTTATTATCTTCCTTGATACTGAACTTAAGGAGAATCCGATTAAGGCTGAATATTTCCTCCCATTTGTAGTGGATGAACTGTTAGGCGAGGGCAAGGCTGAGGTAGATGTACTTCCGACTAAGGACAAATGGCACGGTGTGACCTACAAGGAAGACAAGCCTCAGGTAATGGCGGCAATTAGTGAGCTTAAGGCATCAGGTCTGTATCCTGATGTTTTGTGGGAATAGTATGAGTACAATGATTAAGTGCTCCAATTGTGGAGCTGACTTTATTCCAAATGGTGACAGATGCCCCTATTGTGGGTATATATATGAGATAGGTGCACAGCAGGAGTATATGTCTCACCTTAATGATATCAGGGAGGCTCTTGATGTCGTTGATGAAGAGGCTGCAGATGTATATAAGAAGACCTTGGGTGGCGCCGGCAAGCATATCGTTGCAGTAGTTCTTATCCTTTTAACATTAACAGGTATTTTCTTTGCGGGAAAAACCGCAATCAATTACCTGTCGGCACATGGATATATCGGTTCCACCGCCGATAAAGGAATTGAGGAAATCAAATGGCAGAATGAGAACTTCCCCAAGTTTGATAAGCTGTACGAGGAAGGCAACTATGATGAACTGGTGAACGAGCTCATTCTCAATGAAGAGAACTGGGAGCACTCACGCTATAATTGGGAGCATTATGACTTTATCTCCATATACTCCAATTATTTAAGCATCAGGGATATATATATTCCGCTCATTGAAAATGGAGAAATCATAGATTATATGGATGGTCTGGTATATGATTCTTTCTATCTGTATTATTCGGAATGGACTAATCCAAACTGGTACGGTAATGAACTGACCGAGGAGGAGAAGGAATTCCTTGCGGACAAGAGACAGTATGCCGTTGATAAGATTATATATGAATATATGCATTTTACAGACGAAGACATGCAGCGTTTCCTTGATGAAGGAGAGGTGTATGAGGAGAGCAATGTGCTTAAGTATGAGGAGTGCAAGAAGATAGCCAAGAAGTATAAGAAGAGCTTCGGCTGATTGAAGAAAATATAAGAGGACAATAGGATGAAGTGTCAGGGATGCGGATACAATATAAATATTGAAGACAAGTTCTGCCCTCATTGCGGTAGACCTAACGACTTTGCTCTCGAGCATAATGAGAGCATGGAGAAGTTCGAGGAGGAGTTTAGATCAACCAAGGAGGAGGTCGTTACCAACAGTAAGCGATTCAACTCTTACACCGGCAAAATCACAATAATTGCACTTCTCGCCCTCCTAATCTGTCTGTCGTTTATCGGTCAGTATTTCAGCTATGAAATAAGGGACA
>SAMEA3663085__coassemble_652_pt1 | contig 11857 bp, 9 predicted proteins | sample SAMEA3663085__metabat2_high_PE_010 | metagenome-assembled genome bin SAMEA3663085 (sample SAMEA3663085) | pig gut metagenome | biome: pig gut; feature: pig-associated habitat; material: faeces | place: France | collected 2012
CTTTGCTGCAACACTTGATATCCTGCCAAGGAGCGCTCCGGATTCACAGGTAAGCTTATTACCGCAGACGTTAATCTCACTCATGCTCTCACCAAGCTCAATGATAATGCCGTCAAAGCCTTCATCGCTTACAAGCAGATTGCTGCCGTTTCCGATTAAGAAGAAGTCAGTGCTCGTGCTTTTTGCAGTATTGATTACCTGTATCAGCTCATCGGAAGATGCGACCCTGACATAGAGGCTTGCCCTACCGCCCACTCTGAAGGTGGTATGCCTATGCATAGGCTCATCCCTGAAGAGCCTGTCCTCAGGGATGTATAGTTTTATCTTATCAAATAATGAAGCTGTATCTCTGTTCATAAATTCAATGTCTGATTAACCCAGTACCAGCTTGGCAGCTCCGTAGATGCCTGCATCATTACCAAGCTTGGCAAGAACAAACTTGGCATTCTTGGTTCCCGGGAAGGCATACTTGTCAAAGTATGGCTCCAAATAATCAATTACCACTCTGCCGGCCTTGGATACTCCGCCGCCGATAACGAATACCTGAGGGTTAACAACCGCAGCTACCGCAGCCAGTCCCTTGCCCAGATACTCACCGTAGATGTTGGCTACCTCTTTGGCAAGCTCGTCATCTGCCTTAACTGCATCCCATACTGCCTTAGCCGTAACCTCGTCATCTCTGAGTACAGAGGGCTTACTGCTGTCAGCCAACTTCTTCTTGGCAAGTCTGACTACTCCTGTTGCGGAAGCATACTGCTCCAGACAACCGTGACCCTTACAGCCGCACTCCTCGCTCTCGTTATCCTCAAGATGAATATGTCCGATCTCTCCACCGGCTCCGTTACTTCCTGCTATTACCTTACCGCCGATGATAACACCGCCGCCTACACCGGTTCCGAGAGTAACGGCTACTACGTCCTCATAGCCCTGGCCACCGCCGCGCCACATCTCACCAAGCGCAGCAACATTGGCGTCGTTAGCGGTCTTAACGGGTATTCCAAGGAGGTCCTCTAACTGCTCATTGGTATTTCTCTTGTCCCAGCCAAGATTAACTGCTACAAGAACGGTTCCATCCTCCTTAACAGGACCTGGAACACCGATACCGACTCCTGCAACCTCCTTCTTGTCAATATCCTTCTGTGCAAGCTTAACAAGGATGCTGCCTGCGATATCGGGAATGATATTGACACCCTTATCCTCAGTACGTGTAGGAATCTCCCACTTCTCTATAAGATTACCCTCTATATCGAAGTAACCCATCTTAACGGTTGTTCCACCTACATCAACACCAAATACATACTTCTTCATCTAACTATTCCTCGTCCTCTTCTCTCTTCTGTGATAATGATTTCTGAACTCTCGCATATAATTCCTGAGCCGCATTGTAGCCCATCTTCTTCTGACGGTGGTTTACTGCTGCCGACTCGCAGATGATTGCGAGGTTTCTACCCGGTCTGATGGGGATGTTGTGACATACTATTCTGTTGCCAAGGTATTCAATATAATCCTCCTCAAGACCCAGTCTGTCGTATTCCTTATCCTTATCCCAATCCTCGAGTCTGATTACAAGATCGATACTCTGGGAATCCTTAACGGATGATACACCGAACAATGTCTTAACATCGACAATGCCGATACCTCTAAGTTCAATGAAGTGCTTCGTTATGTCGGGTGCGGTACCGATCAGGGTCTCATCGGAAACCTTTCTGATCTCTACCACGTCATCTGTTACAAGTCTGTGTCCACGCTTAATAAGCTCAAGTGCTGCCTCTGACTTACCGATTCCGCTCTCACCCGTTATCAGTACGCCTTCGCCGTATACATCGACAAGAACACCGTGAACGGAAATCATCGGGGCAAGCTTAACATTAAGCCATCTTATTATCTCGGCAGTAAAAGCTGACGTTGCCTTCTTGGTCATAAGAAGCGGTACGCCATGTTTAACGGCTATCTTCCTAAAGAGGTCATTGGGCTTAAGCTCCCTACAGAAGATAACACCGGGAATCGGGTTATCCAACAGTCTCTCGTATATGATTTCCTGTCTGGTCTCTGTCAGACTCTCCATATACGAATACTCTACAAATCCGATAATCTGAAGTCTTGTAGCTTCAAAATGCTCGAAATAACCGGCCATCTGAAGTGCAGGTCGATTTATATCAGGCTGTGTAACCTTAATCTTCTTGATGTCGATCTCCGGAGTGAGATTCTCCAGATTCTCGTGCTCAATAATGTCCGCTAGCTTTACTGCTGCCATATTTTCTCTCCATTCTGCCTTATTGCCTATATGGGCTTGATTTATTCCTATATTATCATATCCTTATGGAAAAATGAATATACTGACTCTGCCACAGAACGCGACAAACCTGCCTTATTTACAAGATCATCTATTGTTGCATTCTTTATCTCATCTATATTCTCAAAGCCTCTCATAAGAGCCTTCCTTCTTGCCGGTCCCACACCCGGAATCTCATCTAAGCAGGACCTCACCTGGTCCTTGTTTCTAAGCGACCTGTGGAAGGTAATTGCGAATCTGTGGGCCTCGTCCTGAATACGGGTTATAAGCTTAAAGCCCTCACTTTTCCTGTCTATGGGAATCTCAATATTATTATAGTAGAGACCTCTGGTTCTGTGATTGTCGTCCTTAACCATTCCGCACACGGGAATGGAAAGTGAGAGGCTCTCCAATACATTAAGTGCGATGTTGACCTGGCCGCGACCTCCGTCCATAAGTATCAAATCCGGGAAGCGGTTGAACCTTCCCTTGTCTGCATCCTCGTCGCCCTCCGCCTCTTTTAGTCCGTGCTTAAATCTTCGGGTCAGCACCTCCTCCATGCAGGCATAATCATTGGGTCCCGTAACAGACTTAATCTTGAACTTCCTGTAATCACTTCGCTTTGGACTGCCCTTCTCAAATACCACCATGGAGCCTACATTCTCAAAGCCTGAGATGTTGGATATATCAAAGGCTTCCATTCTCTCAATGCCTGTAAGTCCTATAAGCTCTTCAATCTCTCTTACCGCACCGACGGTCTTCTCCTCCTGACGCTTTATTCTGTCAGAGTCCTGATTAAGAGTTATTCTTGCATTCTCCTTGGCAAGCAGGATCAGTCTGTTCTTCTGGCCAATCTTAGGTACTACAATCTTAACCTTTCTTCCCTTTATCTCACTCAGCCACTGCTCGATAAGCTCCATGTCCTCAATCTCAGTGTCAAGGAAGAGCTCCTGAGGAACAAAGGGCGTACCGGAATAATACTGCTTAACAAAGGATGATAGTATCTCACTCTCCGTAGTGTCGGGATTGCATTTAAGGAAGAAGTGCTCCCTTCCCGTCATCCTTCCGTTCCTTATGAAGAATACCTGCACCACCGATGATGAATCATTCTTCGCCATGGCGATAATATCCCTGTTGTCATCTATTCCGGATTCTATCTTCTGCTTCTGTCCGCAGAGCTTCACACTCTCTATAAGATCCCTGAAGGAAGCAGCCTTCTCGTAATCCAGGTTCTCGGAAGCCTCCCTCATCTTGTCCTCAAGTTCCATAACAATAGGAGCGTAGTTGCCGTTAAGAAGGTCTGTTGCACCGCTTATCATCCGCTCATATTCCTCAGGACTTACATTTCCCTGGCAGGGAGCGAGACACCTGCCCATATGGTAGTTGAGACAGGGCCTGTCGGTGGACTTAACCCCCGCCTTAAGTTTATTGTTACAGGTTCTGATTTTATAAATATTATTGATAAGCTCAATCGTGTCCTTTACCGCAGAAGCACTGGTGTAGGGTCCGTAATACTTGGCCTTATCCCTCTTAAGTTCTCTTGAAAACAGCACTCTCGGATACTCCTCCATCGTCACCTTGATGTAGGGATAGGTCTTATCATCCATAAGCATGGTGTTGTATTTCGGCTTATGCTCCTTGATAAGATTGTTCTCAAGCACCAGAGCCTCCAGCTCTGAGTCGGTCACAATGTATTCAAAGTAAGCAATGAGACTGACCATCTTGTCTATCCAGGGACCACGGCCTATGTTGGCACGAAAATACGACCTGACCCTGTTTTGCAGATTAATCGCCTTACCCACATAGATAATCTCATCATGAAGGTCATGCATTATATATACACCCGGCTTTTTGGGTAATTTCTTCAGTTCCTCACTTATGTCAAAAGTATTCTCAACCATGGAATTAGTATAACATATCCGCCTCTTTTTATGATATTATTAGTCTGCCAAATAATTAGTTATAAGATTTACAGACAGGATATACATTTATTACGGAGGTATGCTTTTGAATAAGAAAGATGTAATGGAGCTTAAGAAGAGGTTTAAGAAGGAGGCCTGCTCGATAGACAGACTCGCAGGCTGCTACGTTGATGCCGGCAAGAACAAGGCTATCAAATTCAACGAAAGCTTCTTAAATATGGACGATGAGGAATTCTACAAATATCTTGAGATTGCCAAGAAGACTCTGACAGGAACCCTGGGGAACAATATACTGGAGCTGGACTTTCCGCTTGAGGAGGAAGCAACCGGTGGTAAGCAGCACTTCCTCTATGCCCTTAGAAACGATGGTCTATGTAGCGAAGATCTTCTCGACAGGCTCTATGACCTTATAATTGACGGCTATAACTACGTCGGTAATTATCTGATCCTTGTATTCCACGACACCTACGACATCATCACAAAGACCAGCGACAACATGAAGCTGGACGAGTCTGAGGAGGTCTATGAATATCTTCTCGTAAGCATCTGTCCGGTGGTGTTATCCAAAGCCGGTCTCGGTGTCAGAGAGGATGAGAACAGAATCGGCGCCCGCATCAGAGACTGGGTTGTAGGCGTTCCGGACTTGGGCTTTCTCTTCCCCGCCTTCGACAACAGAAGCGCCGACATCCATAAAGTCGATTACTTCATAAGAGATGCCAAGGATTCACACAGTGAGGTGATATCCGATGTCCTGGGCTGTGCTCCCAGAATGACTGCAACTGAGCAGCGCAACACCTTCAGTGCCATTGTAAAGCGCGCCTTCTTAAACGATACGGAGAACGGAAATGAGGCTCTGATTAACATCCAGGAGAGTTTCAATGCCCTAATCAACACCGGAGAAGAGCTTACGGAGAATGAGATCAATTCCATCATCCTCACTCCCGAGACCATAGATGAAATCCTTGTAGAGAATAATATTGAAGGGGAAAAAGCACGAGTAATTAAGGAAGTGACCCTCGACGAATTCATGGAAGAGCTTCCTTTGGTTTCAAACCTTATCGACAACAAGGCTCTGGCTGCCAATGAAAGGGAGCGAGAGAAGAAGGAACTTGTAAAAGAGGTTGCCTCTCTTAAAAATAAGGTCTCCGAGCTTGAAGAGGCCACCTCCTCTTCGGAATCCGGTGATGTATCAATCTTTGTTTATCCCGAGAGAGCTGAGAAAATTCATACGGAGATAATCGATGATAAGAAATATATCCTCATTCCCGTAGATGACAATTCTACAGTTAAGGTCAACGGAGTAGATAAAGATCTGTAATCTTTGAATATTTTTTCTATATATAATCTTAGAACCCCCGAGCCTAGTTCGGGGGTTCCTTGATTTGGTTTGATGGATTATTATATTACCACTGCATAATCTCGGCACTCTCAAGATCTGTGTAAACCTGCTTTGGCATATCCTTAATGGGAATGCTTAAGTAAGCGTCATTCACATATCCCTCAAGATTGAGATAGTTGCAGATGATAGACACCTGTGAATCGTATTCTCTAAGAACACTGTTAACATATGAATACTGATCAACAATTCCGCAGCTGATTATCTTATTTATGATATCATCATCACTGCCGGGCAGGTACTCAACCTGCTTACTGCCGTCATTCGCCTCATCATATACAGAGACTGTAATCTTGTTTATTGTCTGTGCAAGATCACTTACACTGGGATGACTGTCCTCTAACTCAATTCCCTTTGACTTTAAGAAATCAACCGTATTGGTATCACAGGGATAAATATAATATCCTGACAGGTAGAAACCTTCATAGTTCTTCTCATCACCTGAAGATGATAGATTTGCAATGGGATATTCCTTCTTCATGTCATCAAGAGTTCTGTCGAATACATCCTTCCTGTAATTCTCTAAAAAAGCTTCTACGTCAGTTCCCGTAATTTTGCCAATCTCAGAGTAGTTCAGCCCATTAATCCTGATAACACCGATGTTACCGTACTTGATGATATTATCGAGTCCGTTGACCACATTCTTATATTCCTCTGAATCGTAGAAGGCAGCTGTGTCGTTGTAGGTTGCACTAATTGAAGCATTATAGCTTCTGTAAACACTTCTTCCGCTCTTAAGCTTATACTTAATCACATAACAGTTCTTCTGTACATTGTCAGGATGACCATATGAATAAGTAGTCTTGGCAATCGGTACTGCCGCGTTGCCCTGCTGCCTGTCAAATACCGACTTGTAGGGCTTAAGTTCGGAAACACCGATGGTTGCAAGGTTTATAGCCTCCTTAATCTTGTCAGATTCCATATGTTTAAGTATATACTGTGTACTGTCGGTATACTCCAGAGACCCTCCTTCAGGACCCTTATCAACCTCGTAGATGCTCTGCTCAGTATCCAGGCTCTCGAAGGCAACCGCTACAGATTCAATACTGTCCTCTTTGGGAATATATCTATCGTAACCCGTAAGGTCATAGAGGAATATGACTGCTATGACAGCTGCTGCCACAAGTGCAATTGCAAGCTCGGGTAAGCGGGCAAGGGACTTCCTGAAATCCGAATAGATAATGCTGTTGGTTAAGCAGAATACCAGGATACCTGCAACAATGAAGCTTATCCAGTACCAGGTCTGTGTAAGTGTATTCTGAACAAATACTACATACATTCCTGCTGTCATTGCGAATATCATTGTAGCAAGGATTCTGATTACGGGATTCAGTCCCTTGTAAACAACCGCCTTGTTATAGCCCTCTGACGGTCTCACCACGAAGGCAGCTCCTGCGGCAAAGTAGAGAAGAACCATTATAACCAATATAACGATCAACTCCGGTATACTGTCTTCAATCATTACCCCGAAGCTTCTCATGGCAGTTAAGGGTGATAACAGGAATCTTATCCATGAGAATTCCGTTATGTAGCTTACTGTCTCAAAGCAGAAGTTCTTGTAGCTGTCATATACATTGAAGATCATCTCTGCCATGCTTAACAGTGCCAGAGTTGCGAGTCCACCGGCTAAGATATTGCCTGTAAGGGTTATTGCAATAACCGTTAAGCTAAAGAATATAAGCGAAAAGATTATTCCAAGAATATATGTTGTGAAAACCATTCCAAAGGTATATCCTACAAGGATTCCCTTTGCTGCAAATACTCCGAGGATTGCAAGGAAGGTTATGGTCCTGATAATTACAAGCGGAATAATTGCAGACAGCACTATCTGGCGGTACATGTCCTTACGCTTAATTGCCATTGAATGATACAGGTCAACCTTACTTCTTGAATACAGGTATCTGAAACTGAAGAAAGCAAAGGCTACGGCAATCGCAATTACTATTACCAGATTTAGCTGATTGGTAAACTGTGCGTAATATATAAGATTTGCCATAAGCTCCCTCCTGGTGATTGACGGATTCCACATTAAGAGATTGTCAATCTGCATGAGCAGCCTGCCCGGACCCGCTATCATAAGCACTACCAGGGATATGATATAGAGCCACATTTTCCTAAGCATAGAGTGAGCAAATAAATTATTCGATGATATTCTTGACATCATAGCCTACCACCTCCGTTTCACTGATAAATATCTCTTCAAGAGAAAGAGTAAGTATTTCACTAAAAATCGTATCAACTGACGCTACCGCATTGCGAAGGTCATCCATCGAAGATCTGATGGTGTAGGTATGCAGCGAACCTCTGACCTCATCACGCATTATTTCCTGATTCTCTTCGAATCTTACACGTTCTTCATCGTTTGTGAAGACTACCTGAAGTCTGTGGATACCAAGCTTCATCTCGTCCAGATCCTTGGCAAAAAGAATTCCACCCTTATGCAGAAGACCTACATGATCGCAGATATCCTCAAGCTCTCTCAGATTGTGAGATGCGATAATCGGAGTCATGTTTCTGTCTTCCATTGCAGCGATAAATACCTTTTTTACTGCCTGACGCATAACCGGGTCAAGTCCGTCAAAGGTCTCATCACACAGCAAATACTTTGTATTGGCACACACTCCTATAATCACCGACAGCTGCTTCTTCATTCCTTTTGAAAAGGTGTTGATTCTTCTGTTTTTGTCAAGACCGAACTTCTCAAGCAGTTCTGCAAACCTTGCACTGTCAAAGTTTTCGTACATTGACTTGTAATATCTCTCGAGATCAGCCGGTGTACTGCAGGGGAAGTACTGTTCATCCGAAATGTAGAATATTTCCTTCTTTATCCCGGCATTGTCATATACATTCTCTCCATCCACAATAACCGTTCCCTCGGTTGGCTTAAGCACTCCGCTTATCATTCTAAGCAGTGTACTCTTTCCGGCACCGTTCGTACCAACGAGACCGAATACATGACCCTCCTCGATACTCGTTGTTATACCGTTCACGGCTTTGAATCCGTCAAATTCTTTAATAAGATTATTTATCTTAATCATAATCCATCTCCTTAATCCTTATAAAGGCTGTCAATACTTGCCACAACCTCATCACGTGATACGCCCAGAGCCTTAAGCTCCCGAAGTGCATCATTCATAATCTCCAAATACTCATTCTTCCTGTCGACCTTCCAGCTTGTATGGGATGCAACAAAATTGCCCCTGCCCTTGACTGTGTAGATATAACCAAGCTTTTCAAGCTCCTGGTAGGCCTTCTGAATCGTATTGGGATTAATGGACAATTCAATTGCAAGACTTCTCACAGATGGAATCTTCTCATCCATAGACAGTATTCCTCTGACTATTAAATTCTGCATCTTCTCCACGACCTGTTCATAAATCGGCCGCTTGTCCTGATAATCAATCTGTATTAACATATCTCACCTCTATTAAGTGTACCAATACATCTAGTACACTTAATATACCCCGAGCCATCTGCTTTGTCAACAGTTTTTTTTGCAATTCCTCGCGCCATCAAATAATTGCCGCTGGGCACGCTCTCGCTACTGCATCAACGTAGCGGTCCATAAGCGGGCAAAATACGCCCGCTAAGTACCGACGTTGCTTTAGTACCCAGCTTACAATTATTTGATGTCGCTTAGTATATTCAGAATAAAAAAGCCTGCCGATTACTCAGCAGGCTTGTATTTTTTTGTCGATAAGTTTATTCAAACGGGTACTTGATTCCCCAGTCGTTTCTGAGCTTATCCATCCACTCCATCATCTTAAGTGTCTCTGAATGAGGCATCTCACTGCATTCAAGTGCTCCTTCCTCCAAAGCTTTCTTGCAGGCCAATACCTCATATTCATAACCGTTAATCTGATTGGGTATAGGTACTTCCTTAATCAATTCATGGTCTACATTGAATACTTCGATTTTCTCGATATTGTTTACATTGGTACAGTGAACATATCCTCCGGTTCCGAATATCATACCAAGTCTGTGTGTGGCTACCTGCATAGATGAAGACAGAATTGCCACTCTTCCGTCGTTGTAGGTAATTGTAATGGAATCCTGACAGTCAACTCCTGTATCGGTATAGGTACAGCTGCCGGATATATCCCTGATGTCGTTACCGAAAACCATAGAGGTGAAGTTGATAGGATATATACCAATATCAAGTAGCGAACCTCCGGCAAGGTTGGGATCGGTCATTCTGTTTTTATTTTCAATCGGATAAGAAAGATCTGCAACTATCATTCTTGGTGTTCCGATAATTCCGGATGCAATGGTCTCATTAAGAATGCTTCTGCTTGGCATATATCTGGTCCAGATAGCTTCTGTTATGAATACATTCTTTTCCCTGGCATAATCAAACAATTCCCTTGCCTGAGCTGCATTGACAGTGAACGGCTTCTCACAAAGTACTGCCTTTCCGTGGTCAATACATAACTTTGAGTGCTCAAGATGATAAGAGTGTGGTGTTGCTACATAAACCAGATCAACCTTAGGATCATTAAGCATATCCTCATAGCTTCCGTATGCTTCCTCGAATCCCCATTCATCAGCAAAGGCCTGTGCCTTGTTAATATCTCTTGATGCAACAGCATATGCCTTTACGCTGTCATCAAGTCCGTTAATAGCTGCTGCCATGCACTTAGCAATGGATCCGGCTCCAAGTATTCCTACATTCATTCGAAATCATCCTCCTCTTTTATTAATATTCCTATAGATACTGCCTTGCGATTCTGTCCTCGGGGTTGACGTCTACAAGATAAATGACAAAGAGGAAGAACCATTCAAGGGGCTTCATGATAAACCAGATAAGGTCTGCAACATATTTTGATTTGATTAGTCTGGCAATGGGGAAGCCGTACCTGTCATAGAAGCTCCTTACATGCTTATGAAAGGTTGGGGTCTTCTCTTCTAAGATCTGCTCAAAGGCATTGGCTACCATAAGCTGCCTGTTAACCACAACATCATGCCCGTGTCTCTTGCCCATTCTTAGCGGCTTAACCACCTTCTTATGTCCTCCGGCGGCAACCGTACATAAATAATGTTCATCATAGAACACATTCTGAGGCGGAATCTTTGTTGAAAAGGTATAGTTTGCTGTCTCGGTAAAGGCTTTTATTGCTGCATCAGGTGCCTGACCAAACAGAGTAAGAATCATTATTATGATTCCAAGCATGGGGATCATAAATAACACCGCAAGCAATGGCCAGTACTTCGCATTATTCAGTATTCTGTTGCATACAGACAGGAAAGAACTGCTCTCAATCTTTATACTTCGGCTAAGGTCAGTCTCATGCGTTTGGACCGAATGAAGGATTACACGCACAAGAATAAGGAGCATGTTGAGCGGGATTAAGAATGCATATAGCAGTTCACCGGTAAAGCAGTAATTCTTTACAGAACTTTCTAAGGTGTAATTCATACCCAGGATATGGATGGTGAAGAGGATTGACTCAATCACACCGACGTACATGGCCGAAAAGCATAATACCGTAAGTAATGGCGGTCGCTTCTGACCCGATGTAAATGCCCAGACAAGATAGCCTATCGCGAACATGGTACACATTACCGCGAAGGTCAGCATATAATCCGGGTTTATTGGTGCATGCAATTCGCTGTTTCTAAGCTCCTCAGACCACTGCGCATCGAATCTCACATTGTGAAGACCCGCCAGCAGAATGTATTCCAGAAGCACTCCAAACAAGAGGGTTACAAGCTCATATACCGCGCCGAATACAGACTTGGCACTCTCTGCAAGCTCCTTAAAAAATAAGAATCTGCCCTCGAACCTGTCATTATTCCTGACATGCTCTGCAAAGAGCTGCATCATCTCTTTTACAGTGAAAACAACCGGGAAGGCCATGCAGATGCATATAATAATTGTTATCCAGAAATATTCGAAGAAGCCGAATATGAACTCCCCGAACTCAATGTGATACTTAACAACCTCCCTGATAAGCGTAAACAATGTCATGGGAAGACCGATAGCCAAACCTCCCAGCAGACATAGCAGAATCTGAGACCCATATGGATGATTAATAATAAGCTTTCTTATCTTCTTCATATTTTATCCTTTGTGACAACACGCTATCATATGATATCTTCACCTGTCACTGCCAATGTGACAGTACCTGACAGCACAATATATCAAAGACTTCTTCCAATCAGTCACACCCTCTGATAACCGTTGCCGGAATTGCAGGCTTAAGTACATCTACGAATTCCTCCAGCTCTTCCACACTGAAGGATTCATACACTGGATTAATTACAGTT
>SAMEA3663085__coassemble_662_pt1 | contig 11750 bp, 9 predicted proteins | sample SAMEA3663085__metabat2_high_PE_010 | metagenome-assembled genome bin SAMEA3663085 (sample SAMEA3663085) | pig gut metagenome | biome: pig gut; feature: pig-associated habitat; material: faeces | place: France | collected 2012
GGGAGTGAGGTTTGACCTGGACAAGGAAGAACAGCTGATCAGCAATAAGTGCAAAAATACCACGGTTATCAACAGATGTACGGATAAACTGGTGCTTACCAATCATCTTGAGGATATCATGGTTGTGAATACCGAGGATGCGGTATATATTGGCAAGAAGGGCAAGAGCAATGATCTTAAGAGTATCATCCACGATTCGGTAAGCATGTGGGGATATTTTGACAAGAGCAGGGAATTCTACCACATCTGGGGTGAGAGCAAGATTCTGTATGAGGACAGGAACGAAGGTTATCAGGTTAGGAAGATAACGGTTCTTCCCGGTAAGACCATCAAGGCTCACAGCCACAGCGGCAGAACCGAGAGTATAAGTATAGCCAAGGGAAGCGCACAGATTGGAATAGGAGATGAGTTTGCGGTATATAATGCGGGTGATACTCTGACCATAGAGCCCGGATGTGTACACCAGATATCATGTATAAGTGAGACCAATCTAGTATATACTGAGACGGCGACTGGTCTGAACGCACTGTCGGATGATTTCGTAACCGAAATGTCACCGGCACCGTCGGAAACAGAGCTTGGCTTCGACCTGGAACCGTTTGTTAAGCTGTCTCCCGTCTATAAGGATTATCTTTGGGGCGGTAACAGATTAAAGTATAATTATGGTAAGACAAGCGACCTTGAGATCATAGCTGAGAGCTGGGAGCTGTCAGCACATCCGGACGGTCAGTCGGTTGTTTCTTCCGGAAGATATAAGGGATTTACCTTCGGTGAATACCTTAACAAGATCGGTACAGATGCGCTTGGTTGGAAGTGCCTGGGTGACAGACCCTTCCCGCTTATGATTAAGTTAATAGATGCCAAGGAAGATCTCTCGGTGCAGGTTCATCCCGATGACGACTATGCGCTTATCAATGAGCATGAGTACGGCAAGAGTGAACTGTGGCATATAGTTGATGCCCTTCCGGGAGCATGTATCTATATGGGTCTTAAGAAGGACTGCACAGAAGATGAGATCAGAAGCAGTCTTAAGGACGGCAGTATATTAAAACTTCTGAACAGGGTGGAGGTTCATCCGGGAGAGGACTATTATATTCCGGCGGGAACCATTCATGCGATTGGCGCCGGTATCATTATCTGTGAGGTCCAGCAGAGCTCCAACTCTACCTACCGTCTCTATGACTACAACCGTGTGGACAAATACGGTAATAAGAGACGGCTGGATATAGATAAGGCTATGGATGTCATCGACCTTAGGGCTTACAACGGAGCACAGAAATGCAAATATTTTGATGTTAAGACATTAAAGATTGGCAAAAGTGCGACAATTGACACAAATGAAGAGAGCTTCTATGCACTGATGGTGCTTGACGGAAGCGGTTCGATCAGTGCCGGTAAGGACTCAATGGAGCTTACTAAGGGTGACTGTGTATTTATCCCCAGGCGCTCAGATAAGGTGAAAGTTAAGGGAAGCTTGGAACTTCTTACGGCAAGGATATAGTGATAAAGTCAGTGTCCCCCTGCCTTCGGGCAGGGGGTATTTTTAGTCTTATAATTGTCTTAATATTCTCAAAATTACAACAATTCACACATTATTTACAAAAAATGTTGCGAATTGTTAGAAAATTATGTAAAATATCACTATGGTCGCAAAAGCGATAATCTACAATAGGTAGTGGGGACTACCGAAGGAGGGTATATGAACGTTTACACCACTGATAAAATCCGCAATGTGGTATTGCTTGGACATGGTGGCTCAGGAAAGACAAGCCTTGTAGAGTCAATGGCTTATCTTGCAGGACTTACCTCAAGAATGGGTAAAGTTGCCGATGGCAATACTATAAGCGATTACGGCAAGGAGGAGATTAAGAGACAGTTCTCTATTGCCACAAGTGTTGTACCTATTGAGTGGGATGGAGTTAAGATTAATCTTATAGATGCACCCGGATATTTCGATTTCGTAGGAGAAGCTGAGGAAGCAGCCTCTGCAGCGGATGCCGCTATTATTGTTGTTAGCGGTAAAGCAGGAATTGAAGTGGGTACTGAGAAGGCTTGGGAGCTGTGCGATAAGTATAAGCTGCCGCGTATGGTCTTCGTTACAGATATGGATATTGATAATGCATCATATCGACAGGTTGTTGAAGATATGACTGCTAAGTATGGTAAGGTGATTGCTCCCTTCCATCTGCCTATCCGTGAGAATGAGAAGTTCGTAGGCTATGTTAATGTTATTGCCGAGAAGGCTTACAAGTGGGAAGGCAAGGAAGCTCTGGAGTGCGATATGCCCGAGTACAGCCAGTCATATTTAGAGCAGTACAGAGAGACTCTTATGGAAGCTGTTGCTGAGACCAGTGAAGAGTTTATGGAGAGATATTTCGGTGGAGATACCTTCTCGGATGCCGAGATCAGAGCTGCGCTGAAGACCAATATTGATGACGGTAACATTGTTCCCATGTCCATGGGTTCGAGCATTCTGTGTCAGGGTGTATATACACTTCTTGATGATATTGTTAAGTACTTCCCGAGTCCCGACTCAAGGAAGGTAGCCGGTGTATCGCTTAAGAATAATGATGTATTCGAGGCAAACTTTGACTTCTCTAAGGCAAAGAGTGCATATATCTGGAAGACTATCGTTGACCCGTTCATCGGTAAGTACAGCCTTATCAAGGTTTATTCCGGTGTTATTAAGACAGATGACCTTCTCTACAACCTGGATAAGGATGTTGAGGAGAAAATCGGTAAGATTTACGTGCTTCAGGGCAATAAGCCAATCGAGGTTAAGGAACTTCATGCAGGTGATATCGGTGCCATTGCCAAGCTTACAGCTGCAAGAACCGGTAATACATTATCGACCAAGGCAAATACGATCAAGTATGGTAAGGTTGAACTTCCTACACCTTATACCTATAGGAGATACAAGGTTCCGAACAAGAGTGAGATTGATAAGGTCAGCCAGTCATTGCAGAAGATGATGCATGAAGACCAGACCTTAAGGAATGTCAATGATGCAGAGAACCATCAGCTTCTGTTATACGGTATGAGTGAACAGCATCTGGATATTGTAGTAAGCAGACTTGCTTCGGAATACAAGGTTACGGTTGAACTTACAGATCCAAAGGTTGCATACAGAGAGACCATCAGGAAGAAGTCAGATGTTGAATATAAGTATAAGAAGCAGTCAGGCGGTCACGGTCAGTATGGTCATGTTAAGATGACCTTCGAGCCGAGCGGCGATATTGAGACTCCTTACATCTTCGAGCAGATGGTAGTCGGCGGTGCGGTTCCGAAGAACTTCTTCCCGGCAGTTGAGAAGGGTCTTGCAGAAAGCGTAGGCAAGGGACCTCTTGCAGCATATCCCGTTGTCGGAATTAAGGCTGTGCTTTATGATGGTTCATATCATCCCGTTGACTCTTCGGAGCAGGCTTTCAAGATGGCTACAATCCAGGCCTTCAAGAAGGGTATCATGGAAGCAACGCCGGTTCTGCTTGAGCCTATCATGAGCTTAAAGGTTAAGGTTCCGGATGCCAATACAGGTGATGTTATGGGTGACCTTAACAAGAGAAGAGGAAGAGTACTTGGTATGAATCCTGTAGGAAATGGCTGGCAGGTAGTTGAGGCCGAGGTTCCCATGAGTACAATCTTCAGATATTGTACGGATCTTCGTTCCATGACAGGTGGTGCAGGTACCTACGAGTACGAATTTGCAAGATATGAGCAGTGTCCTTCAGACGTTCAGGAGAAGGAGGTTGCAGCAAGAGCAGCTAAGGTTGCTGAAAACAATGTTGACGAATAGATACAATACTTTGATAAGATTTTATCATCAATGAATATAAGCCCGGTCCAAATTAAGGATTGGGCTTATATATTTGCCTGAATCGTGGTATTATAAGAAAAGTGTGTAAACTTAACAGAGGATGAAATTATGTTATTCTTACTGGCTGATAACAATATTATTTTTATACTTGGTGTGGCATTCGCCTTTATCGCCACCATGCTTTTAATGATATTCGTGGAAAAGCACCTGCCCCACGACCATGGCAGAGCCTTTGCAATAGAGGGCGAACTGAGTAAAGGAAAAGCCAGAGGCGCAGGTATTCTGTTTGTACTTGTACTAATAATGGCAGACCTTATATTCAATGTCTTAAGTGTTGAGAAGACGATATACCTTGTGATAATAGCATTTACCATGCTGTCGGGCTTCATGGATGATGCTTCCGAAAAGCCCTGGAGCGAATATCTTAAGGGCGCCATTGACTTAGCGCTTGCCATTGCGACAGCATTTACATATTTGTATTACAACGGCAATACCTTTAAGATTGCGGTTCTATCTTTTAAGGAGATTACGATTCCTTATCCCATTTACGGAATACTGATTGTGGTTCTGGTGTGGGTTGCAATCAATGTAACCAATTGCAGTGACGGTGTTGACGGCCTCTGCGGGTCGCTTTCCATAATAACCATAGGTTCATTCTATCTGATGATGAGACAGTCCAGAGGGATTGGGGATATAACCTATACCATGATGCTCTTTATGGTGGTATTATCAGCATATCTGTGGTTCAATGCCAATCCAAGTACCATTCTTATGGGAGATGCGGGTAGCAGGGCTATAGGAATATTCATAGCAATAATCGCTCTTAAGAGCTCAACACCTCTTATATATCTTATGCTTTCCTTAGTTATGATATTGGATGGAGGATTAGGTCTGATCAAGGTGGCGCTAAAGCGTTTTCTTAAGATAAGTATACTTAAGAATGTGAGATGTCCGCTTCACGACCAGGCACGAAAGGTATATAACTGGTCCAATACCCAGGTGGTATTCAGGTTTGCGATTATTCAGATTATTATCAATGTTCTGACTGTCTGGGCCTACTGGATGATTAGGGAGAGCATGATATGGTAGACAATCTGGTTTTTTCGCTTAATGCAACAATACCGATTTTCCTTATGATGGTATTGGGATATATCCTTAAGCGTATCAATTGGCTTACCGATTCGACCACGGATGTGATTAATAAACTGGTATTCAAGGTATTCCTTCCGGCACTGCTGTTTATCGACCTTGCCAAGCAGGACTTCGTGGCGCTTTGGGATTCAAGCTTTGTCACCTTCTGTGCGGTGGTAACTGTTATCAGTATACTTGTATCCTGGATTTTTGCCAGTTTTCTGGTCGACAGGGCTGACAGGGGAGAGTTCATTCAGGCTTCCTACAGAAGCGCTGCAGCAACTCTCGGCATTGCCTTTATGACCAATATATATGATAATGTGGCTATGGTGGCACTTATGATTATCGGTTCGGTGCCCATATATAATGTGGTAGCAGTATTGATTCTGTCTCTTACGGCAGTAACTAATGATGACAGGGATTATAAGGCATTATTTAAGAAGACTCTTAAGAATCTGGTAACCAATCCGATCATCTTAGGCATTCTTGCAGGTCTTATGTGGTCAGTACTCCATCTTCCTAAGCCACCTATTCTTATGAAGTCACTTACATACCTCGGTAACTGTGCGTCACCTCTTGCACTTATTGGGCTTGGAGCGTGCTTTAGCTTTAAGGATTTATCAAGTAAGCTTAAGCCGATTGTATTCATAAACTTCAATAAGCTGATACTGTGGTGTGCAATTTTCCTGCCTGTGGCTGTTGCCATGGGAGACAGGGATGATAAGCTGGTGGCTGCACTTATCATGCTGGGGTCGGCTACCACAAGCTCAAGCTTTATCATGGCTAAGAATATGGGGCATGAAGGAGTCATATCGTCTAGCGCCGTTATGACAACGACACTGTTCAGTTCATTTACACTGACACTTTGGCTCTTCATTATGCGGAGTCTTGGATATATATAAGATAGACAAAGGAGTAATTCATGAAAAAAACAATTATTACGGTTGTAGGACATGATACTGTAGGAATCATTGCCAGGGTATGTACATATCTGGCAGACAACGGAATTAACATTCTTGATATCTCTCAGACAATCGTTCAGGAATGGTTCAACATGATGATGATCACCGATTTTGACAAGGCAAATAAGCCATTCGGTGAGATAGTGAACGATCTTGATAAGCTTGGTGAGGAGATTGGCGTTCAGATTAAGTGCCAGAGAGAAGATATATTTAAGAGTATGCACAGAATCTAAGTGAGGTTTGTATGTTAAATATTTTTGAGGTTGCCGAAACTAATAAAATGATTGAGCAGGAGAATCTTGATGTTCGTACCATTACTCTTGGTATAAGCCTGCTTGACTGTATTGACGGCGATATTGATAAATTATGCGATAATATCTACAACAAGATAACAACGGTTGCTAAGGATCTGGTTAAGACCGGTAATGATATTTCCTTAGAGCTCGGTATTCCCATTGTGAATAAGAGAATATCGGTTACGCCTATAGCGTTAGTTGGTGCGAGTGCCTGCAAGACTACGGATGATTTCGTTCGTATTGCACTGACACTGGATAAGGCTGCCAAACAGGTAGGAGTTAACTTCATCGGAGGTTATTCCGCACTGGTTGCCAAGGGCATGACACCTGCTGAGGAACTGTTGATCCGTTCCATCCCCAAGGCTCTCTCAAGTACAGAGAGAATCATGAGCTCCGTTAATCTTGGTTCTACCAAGACAGGTATCAACATGGACGCTGTCAGACTTATGGGAGATGTGATTAAGGAGACAGCGGAGGCAACCAAAGATAATGATTCTATGGGCTGCACCAAGCTTGTGGTACTCTGCAATCCACCGGATGATAACCCCTTCATGGCAGGAGCCTTCCACGGTGTAACAGAGGCTGACAGTATAATCAATGTTGGAGTATCAGGTCCCGGAGTTGTGAAATATGCCCTTGAACAGGTTAGGGGAGAGAACTTCGAGGTGCTCTGTGAGACTATTAAGAAAACCGCTTTCAAGATTACAAGAGTTGGTATGCTTGTGGCAAGAGAAGCCAGCAAGAGACTGGGTATTCCCTTCGGAATTGTTGATTTATCGCTTGCTCCGACACCTGCAATCGGAGACAGTGTGGCAGATATCCTCTGTGAGATGGGACTTGAAAGAGCGGGTGCTCCGGGTACAACAGCTGCCCTTGCCTTGCTTAACGATCAGGTTAAGAAGGGTGGAGTTATGGCTTCATCCTATGTCGGTGGTCTGTCGGGAGCCTTCATTCCGGTCAGTGAGGATCAGGGTATGATAGATGCAGTTGATGCAGGTGCACTGACAATAGAGAAGCTGGAGGCTATGACCTGTGTATGCTCTGTAGGACTTGATATGATTGCTATTCCGGGTGATACAAAGAATACAACAATTGCAGGAATTATAGCAGATGAGCTTGCTATAGGTATGATTAATCAGAAGACTACTGCGGTAAGAATTATTCCTGTTATCGGTAAGGGTGTCGGTGAGAATGTAGAATTCGGAGGTCTGCTTGGCCATGCACCGATTATGCCTGTCAATAAGTTTGACTGTTCTGCCTTCGTAGACAGAGGCGGAAGAATACCTGCTCCGATTCATTCATTTAAGAACTGATAATAGTGGTGATGATATGATTAATATTTCTGATATTCTTGACGGTAAGATTAAAGAGAAGAACTTTGAAGAAGCATTAAGCTTAGATGCCATTGAACTACACGGCAATGTTGTGGAGCTAAAAGATAAGAGTATGGTATCTCTTAAGGTGAGCAACAACGGACAGGGCAGAGCGAATGTAGGCTTTGAATTCAATTGCACGATCACATTACCCTGTGACAGATGCTTACAGCCCGTAAGCAATGATATTAATGTGTCGGGAGAGGTCTCTGTAAGAACCGGGGATTGCAAGATTGTGGACGGAACCGAGGATGAGGACAGTGATTTCCTTGAGGGCTACAGCATCAATGTGGATGAGCTGATTCTCAGTGAGATCAGTATGGCTATTCCTGTTAAGGTATTATGCAAGGAGGATTGCAAGGGTATTTGCTCGATTTGCGGAAGTAACCTGAATGAGGGTGAGTGCGGCTGCGACAGATTCGTTCCCAATGCTGCCTTTGCGGGACTTAGTGATCTGTTTAAATAAGTGAATAAGACTCAGAGAATGAATCCCAGAGGATAAGAAATAAATTCAAAATGATTAGAACAGTAAGAACGCCGGTCAGATTATAACCGGCGTTTTCTTATATTCATTAATGCTTCTGTCATAAATTGAGGAAGCCATGATATCAAGCTTGAGTTCATCTGTGATCTTAGCATCCGCAAGCTTGTTGATTACAGGAATGGAAGACTTTTCATTAATCATTCTGATAAGCTCACTTGATTCCTTCCTGAATCCGAGAATGCGTGCATAGTTGGCATGATTTGTGGCATCCTTAGGGATGTTGAGCAGGATATGCAGCAGATTCCTGGCTACGGAATTGTAGGTGATATTCTTAGTCTTAACCAGGCTGATGAAGCTCTCATAATCCGTATATTCAGGCAGGAGAGAACGTATCCTGTTAGATATGTCCTCACCAACGTCAAGATAGTCACAATAATCTGTGGCTGTCGTAAGCTTATAGTGAAGAATGTCGGAATAGTCGTTTACATTCTTAAGGTTAAGAGAATTAAGCAGCTTCACACTATATTCGGGACAGCTGTCTATTGCAAGACTATCGTGGTTGCTATTTAAGGCAAGCCTTATGGCGCCGGCACTGCTGAAGCCGTCCGTACGACATTCGGTATCATTGTATTTGCTTCCAACCCTGTCGATAATGAAAGGCTTCATTGAAGAAGAGATCTTATGCATTGCGGATATGTATTCAAGCCCCAGTATGGTATTGGAACCATTGAGACACGAGAGAGTGTCACTGTCGAAGTATTCTGACAGAGTGCACACCCTGGCTTCGGGATAAGTCTTCCCGTCTTTCATATAGGAAGCCAGTTTCTCATCATACCACTTGGGTGGATTGAGTAGGAAGTTTGCAATTGAACTGAAGTAAGGCTTCGATTCCGGCTCTATTCCAAAGCACAGACTGTCAACAACATTAAGGCTGTCCATCAGCTTGACACCACCGAAGGCGAAGCGGTCCGCACGTCCGGTAGCAAGATATACCGGAAGCTCGATGACCAGGTCGATTCCGCCCTTAAGTGCCATCAGGGCACGTGTATGCTTGTCGGCAATGGCAGGAAGCCCTCGCTCGGTGAACTGACCGCTCATAACTGCTATACAATAGTCAAAGCCGGCACTTTTTATCTTATCAATCTGGTATTTATGTCCATTATGAAACGGATTGTACTCTGCAATAATTCCGGCTACCTTCAAGCTCTTCCTCCCTTGTCTGATTGCACTGCCAAAAATACAATTTGGTAATCTTTTTGCCTTGTATAGTAATGCTTTGTTCACTTATAATATATTAAAGAAATGCAGAAAACGCAAACGGAGGGATACCATGGGAGAGTATATTGATAAGATTAAAGAGAAAGCGAGATCCGATATCAAGACTATCGTGCTTCCGGAGACTACTGACAAGAGAACACTTATTGCAGCAAGTCATATTATCAGAGAGGGAATCGCAAATATTATTCTGGTAGGTAATGAGGAGAAGATTCTCGACGGTGCCGGCTGGCTCGATATTGAACTTGACGGTGTAACAATTGTCGACCCTCACACCACAGACAGACTGGATTATTATATAGAGACGCTCTATGAGCTTCGTAAGTCCAAGGGTATGACCATGGAGAAAGCAAGAGAGACACTTCTTAGCGACACCCTGACCTTCGGAGTTATGATGGTTAAGTGTAACGATGCGGACGGTATGGTTGCGGGTGCATGTCATGCTACTGCAGATACCCTTCGCCCCGCCCTTCAGATATTAAAAACCGCCCCCGGTACTAAGCTTGTCAGCGGTTTCTTCATTATGGATGTGCCGGATTGCGAATATGGATATAACGGAACCTTCCTTTTCGCAGACTGCGGCCTTAATCAGGACCCTAATCCCGAGGAGCTTGCAGCAATCGCAGATACCTCGGCTAAGTCTTTCAAGAACCTGGTTGGTGCTAAGGCAATAATTGCCATGCTCAGTCATTCTACCAAGGGAAGTGCCAAGCATCCGCTCGTAGACAAGATGGTGGAAGCTACAAGAATTGCCAAGGAACAGTATCCTAATCTTGTTATCGACGGAGAACTTCAGACAGATGCAGCCCTTGTGCCTTCTGTTGCCAAGAGTAAGGCTCCTAACTCAGATGTTGCAGGTAAGGCTAACGTCCTTATCTTCCCTAACCTTGATGCGGGCAATATCGGATATAAACTGGTACAGAGACTGGGTAAGGCAGAAGCATACGGTCCCATGCTTCAGGGTTTGGCTAAGCCGGTGAATGATCTGTCAAGAGGTTGTAGCTGGGAGGATGTTGTAGGTGTTGTAGCACTTACGGCGGTTCAGGCACAGCTTGTATAAAAAACTGTTGACAAACCTATGTCTACATAATATAATACAAAAGCGCGTTAAATTGGGACTGACTTATATGTGAGAGTCCAAACGAGCAAAATAATGGATTTCACACTATAAGGAGGTGTAACGATATGTCAATTTGTCCTAAGAATAAATCCTCTAAGGGTAGAAGAGATAAGAGAAGAGCTAACTGGAAGATGTCAGCACCTACACTCGTTAAGTGTAGTAAGTGTGGCGCTCTTATGATGCCTCACAGAGTATGCAAGGCTTGCGGTTCTTACAACAAAAAAGAGATCGTAGCAGTAGATTAATTTATGAATTCGAGGAGCTTTCCCGTCGGGAAAGCTCTTTTTATTTTGTTCACATGATGTTATACTTTGAGAAATGGTTTTCAAAGGAGTCAGACTATGAGCATCAGGGATGACGTGATCAATATGAAGAAGGTTGCTCCCGTAATGGCAGGTAGCAGCATTGATATTAGAAATAAGGCTCTATTATTAATTAAAGACAGCCTGAAGAATAATAAGGATAAGATATTTGAGGAGAATAAGCGTGATATGGATAACGCAACGGCATCGGGGATTGACGATGCTGTGCTAGGGAGGCTTAAGTTCGACGATGGTAAACTTAAAAGCGTTCTTGACGGTATTGATATGCTTATTGGTCTTGAAGACCCGATTGGTAAGGTGAGCCTCAAGCGTGAGCTTGACGAGGATATGACTCTTACAAGAATATCCTGTCCCATCGGTGTTATAGGTATTATATTTGAGGCAAGACCTGATGCGCTTGTTCAGATTTCGACACTTTGTGTCAAAAGCGGTAATTGCGCAATTCTTAAGGGAGGCAGGGAAACTGCCAATACAAATCGTGCATTATTTGATATTATTCATGAAGCCGTTGTTACGGCAGGTCTTCCCGATAATAGTATGAAGCTTGCAACGACTCATAGTGAGATAGATGAAATGCTTAACTGTGAGGGCTATGTGGATCTGATTATCCCAAGAGGCAGTAACGCTTTTGTTCAGTATATTATGAACAATACCCGCATACCGGTTATGGGACATGCTGACGGAATCTGTCATATCTATGTGGATGAGCATGCAGATATTGATATGGCACTTAAGATAATTAAGGATGCCAAGCTACAGTATACTGCTGCCTGCAATTCGGTTGAGACAATCCTGGTTCATAAGAGTATTGCAGATACCTTTATTACAAGACTAAAGGAATACATGAATGAGAATAAGGTGTGTCTCCATGCGGACGATGAACTTGCAGACAGGTATGGGTTAAGCCACCTTCCTGAAAAAGGCTATATTGAATACTTAAGTCCTGATGCCTCCGTTAAGGTGGTTGAAAGC